>Ga0210409_10000735_pt1 | contig 48539 bp, 64 predicted proteins | sample IncBWH17MmetaG_FD_161649 | JGI IMG/M metagenome (GOLD analysis project Ga0210409, IMG submission 161649) | Forest soil microbial communities from Barre Woods Harvard Forest LTER site, Petersham, Massachusetts, United States - Inc-BW-H-17-M | ecosystem: Environmental > Terrestrial > Soil >... | reverse complement strand
ACGCGGAGTTCATCGGCAACGAGATTCAGAAAGCGTATCTGGAATCCTACTCCGATTACGGCCAGAACCTGTTCGACCGTTACGTCGACTACGCCGACGCGTGGATCGAGGATCAGGACTTCAAGGACCCCGACACCGGTCAGATGCTCAACCGCGACCTTCTCAACCAGGAACTGACCAAGATCGAGAAGCCCGCGGGCATCGCCAACCCGAAGGACTTCCGCAACGAGGTGGTGAAGTTCTCGCTGCGGTCGCGCGTTCGTAACGGGGGCAAGAATCCGTCCTGGACCTCATACGAAAAAATCCGCGAAGTGATGGAAAAGCGGATATTCTCGCAGGTCGAGGACCTGTTGCCCGTGATTTCATTCGGGACGAAGAAGGACGGCGAGACCGAAAAGAAACACGACGATTTCGTCGCGCGGATGGTGCAGCACGGCTATACCGAACGGCAGGTCCGCAGGCTCGTCGAATGGTACATGCGGGTGAAACAGGCCGGCTGAGGCGGCTGACACAGTGGCGATGTTCATTGTCGATCGGCGTCTGAATTCGGGCAGCAAGAGCCTGGAAAACCGCCAGCGTTTCCTGTGTCGCGCCAAGGCGCTGGTTCAGGGTGCCGTCAAGAAGACCTTTGAGGGCCGGGACATCAAGGATGTGCTGGAGGGCGGCGAGGTCTCAATCCCGCTGGTAGGGATCAACCAACCGCATGACCTTGAGCTGCCGGACCTTGCAAGGCGCAAGCTTGCTGAAGTCGAGAGCCGTCCGCAATTGGCGTTGCGATATTAGCAACGATCTTCTGCTTACCAGTCTCTGAGGACAGATCGGACATCTGGGATATGGATGCAGCCTTGCCCACTAACCGGAAATTCAATAAGCAGGCGCGCTATCAGATGTCGTAGTAGAGATGGAACTCGTAAGGATGAGGGCGCAATCGGATTGCATCAACCTCCTTTTTTCGCTTGTAGTCGAGCCAGGTTTCGATCACGTCGGCAGTGAACACATCGCCGCGTAGCAGGAATTTGTGATCGCGTTCGAGGGCGTCAAGCGCCTGGTCCAGCGACCCCGGCGTCGACTTCACTTCTTTCGCCTCGGCGGGCGGGAGGTCATAGAGGTTCTTGTCGATCGGGCTGCCCGGATCGATCCGGTTGTTGATGCCGTCAAGGCCGGCCATCAGCATCGCGGCGAAGGCCAGGTAAGGATTGCATGATGGATCCGGCGACCGAAATTCCACCCGCTTTGCCCGCGGATTCGGCGAATACATCGGAATTCGGCAGCAGGCTGAGCGATTTCGCTGGGAATAGACCAGATTGATCGGAGCTTCGTAGCCAGGCACCAAGCGCCGATAGGAATTCGTGGTCGGGGCGCAGAACCCGCACAACGCCCAGGCGTGGGTCAAGAGTCCACCTATGTAGTAGCGGCCGAGCTTGCTGAGTTCGGCGTAATCTCCTTTGTCGTAGAATAGATTGGACTCGCCCTTCCATAGACTTTGATGGACGTGCATTCCTGAGGCGTTGTCCTCAAACAGCGGCTTTGGCATGAACGTCGCGGTCATGCCGTGTTGGCGGGCAGTGTTCTTAACGACGTATTTGTACATCATCAGGTTGTCGGCCATGCGGGTAAGCGTGGTGAAGCGCATGTCTATTTCGTTCTGACCGCCGGTCGCGACTTCATGGTGATGCGCTTCGATCTTTATTCCCAGCGACTCCATTGTCAGCACCATTTCGGTGCGAAGAGCCTGCATGCTGTCGGTCGGAGGAACAGGAAAGTAGCCCTCTTTGGGGCGCGGCTTATGGCCCAAATTCGGCCCTTCATCCTTGCCCGTGTTCCAGCTGCCTTCGCTGGAATCGATTTCGTGGAAGGCGTAATTGATGTCTTGTCCGTAGCGCACATCGTTGAACACGAAGAACTCCGCTTCCGGGCCAAAATAGCTCGTATCGGCTTGGCCGCTGCCCTTGAGGTAGGTCTCGGCTTTCTGCGCAATATAGCGGGCGTCGCGACTATAGGATTGACCGGTAACCGGGTCTCTGATGTTGCAGATCAGGACCAGTGTCGTCGCCGGGGAAAACGGATCGAGGAAAGCAGTCGTCGGATCCGGGACGACAAGCATGTCGCTTTCCTGAATCTCCTGGAAGCCCCGGATCGATGACCCATCGAATCCGATACCTTCTTCGAGAGCATCGAGGTTCACTGCGCTCGGCGGTACAGAAAAATGCTGCCACAGCCCCGGCAAGTCGGTGAAGCGCAGATCGATCATCTGCACCTTCTCGTCCTTGATCGCCTTCAAGAGGTCTTCGGATGTCGCGCAATTCGGAAACATGGCTTCACTCCTGTGGTGGAGACCCGCGCCTAGAGATGGCGTAGCCGTAAAGCCGCGGCGATCTGACAGGGCAAATTTTGGCCCACGCTTCGAGCGTTCCGCCGTCGCCTCGATCAGGCACGGCAACGCTTGTCGCAAGACAGCTCTGTCATGCGCAGACCGGTAGCTTCAGCTTTGGTGCGGCCCGCGCATGAGCTTCATGGCGTCTTCGATATGCCGCCAAGTTCTGGCCAGCTCGATCTCGCCTTTTGATTCCAGTTCGATGGCATTCTGGGCAGCTTCCGCAATGGCCCGGGCGCCGTGAGCTTCCAGCAACTGCCGCGCATAGGAATGGATTTCGATTTCTTGCATGGCGCCATCCTCCCCTTGTTCGGCTCGACCGCGATATGTCGCGCCAAGAACTGCAGATGTTGACACCTATCACGCGCGAACAGTCTGCATCCTGGCGCGAGGTATTTGCAAGAGCCTCCTTTGGAACACGGGCTGTCAAAGTCGAATGCTGGCAAGCATTTCCCGATCGACTGGCGCGATCTCGCTCAAACGCGTTCCCGACTGCCGATCCGGATCGGGACGCGCCGCTGCCCCCAGCTGCCCGGTCGTGCCTCGAACAAGCCAGGGATTGCGGTGGAGCAAATATCGCAGCGGCCCTCATCGGTGAGCCGCCAAGTGGTGATGTCATACCAATCTCGGCCGATAATCCGCTCACCACAGCCCGGGCAGTACGTGCTTTGACCCGTCTCGTCGTGGACATTCCCGGTGTAGACGAAATGCAGCCCGACCTTGCGCGCGATATCGCGAGCCGTCGTCAGCGTGAAGGCCGGCGTACAGGGCAGATCCAACATCTTGTAATCAGGGTGGAAGGCGGTGAAATGCAAGGGCACGTTAGGTCCGAGCCTTGTCATCACCCATTCGCTCAGCTTTTTCACCTCCTCTGCGCTGTCATTGTGCCCGGGGATCAGCAGCGTTGTGATTTCGAACCAGACCTTCGTGTTGTGCTTCAGATATTCGAGCGTCTCGAGGACAGCGCCAAGATGGCCGGTGCATAGCCGCTTGTAGAACGTCTCGGTGAACGCCTTGAGGTCGACGTTGGCGGCGTCCATGAAGGTGTAGAGTTCCTCCCGCGCCGCCGCGTCAATATAACCCGCCGTGACCGCCACGTTTTTGATTCCGCGACGGCGCGCCACTTTTGCGACGTCCACGGCATATTCGAGGAAGATGACTGGATCATTATAGGTGTAGGCGATGGAGCGCGAGCCCACGGCAATCGCGGCCTCGACAATTTCTTCCGGCGAGGCTGCGTCCTGGAGCCGGTCGAGTTCTCGCGCTTTGGAGATGTCCCAGTTCTGGCAGAATTTGCACGTCAGGTTGCACCCGGCAGTACCGAAGGACAACACGGGAGTTCCGGGCAGGTAGTGGTTCAGCGGCTTCTTCTCTATTGGATCGACACAGAAGCCCGAGGAACGGCCGTACGTTGTGAGCACGATCCGGTCATCCTGCCGGCCACGCACGAAGCACAGGCCACGCTGGCCTTCGTTAAGCCTGCAATAGCGCGGGCAGATGTCGCATTGGATGCGCCCGTCTTCGAGCCGGTGCCAGTAGCGTCCAGGAAAGCCTTCCAAACGCTCAGGTTCGGTCATAGAATTCGTCCCGTGTATCACTGGGCAACTCCCATTTTGGCCAAGGGAGTGGCGGGGTGCGCGACGATGTCCAGCCGGGGCCCGCCTGCGGGCATGAGCGCCTTCAAAGCGTTGCCCCATTCTACTCCTGATCGGGTTAAGATCGTAAGCCGAACCCTCAACACCCCCGGCCGCTGATCAAGCCGGCTCGCACCGTAGCGCTGCGGTCCACGAGAGCAGGCTGAAAACATGATTGTGCTGTTCACGGATTTCGGGTTGCACGGCCCCTATACGGGTCAGGTGAAGGCGGTGCTACACCAGACGGCGCCGGGCGTTCCCGCTATCGACCTCTTCGCCGATGCGCCTATGGGCAATCCCAAGGCGTCGGCTTACCTCTTGGCGGTCTATGCCGCGTGGTTTCCAATGGGAACCGTCTTTCTCTGCATCGTCGATCCCGGCGTAGGCGGGACGCGCCCCGCCATTGTGCTCGAGGCCGACAGCCGGTGGTACGTCGGCCCCGGTAATGGCTTGTTTGAGTTAGTCCAGCGCCGTGCCACAAACTCGCGCAGCTGGGACATCGACTTAAGGCCTGAGCACCTCTCGGCCAGCTTTCACGGGCGCGACCTCTTCGCACCGGTCGCAGCCATGCTGGCGCGCGGCCAGCCCCCACCCGGCCAGCCGCGCGAGGATGGCGCGGATCGTCGCGGGGATTGGCCGGACGATCTCTGTGAGATCATTTACGTCGACCATTTCGGCAATGCCATGACGGGGCTGAGGGCGGCCACGCTGCCTCGCAACACAAGGCTTGCCGTGGCAGGTCGTGTGTTGGAACGCCAGAGGACCTTCAGCGATGGACCGCCGGGCGCCGCCTTTTGGTACGAGAATTCGAATGGACTCGCCGAGATAGCGGTCAACCAGGGGCGCGCGGACCGCGATCTCGGTCTCGCGATCGGCACTGCGGTCGAAATCGTCTCTTAAAGGAAAGCTGAGCGTTTCGACGATCCTGTCGCAATTGATGGGTAGGCTTTGCCCTCGCCGCCCTACTCTGAGTCGAAGTCAATATTTGCGCTGACCGAGTTTAGGCACATTCGATGACGTCGACACAAGGACGATGGCAAAATACCGTCGGACGCACAGTTAGACGCGCTCTTGAAAATCCGCCAAGGCGCTCCCACGTGGGCTTCAGAAGGGATTTTTCCTGAGAGGAATCCGTGATTCGTCAGCCCGCCGTAGCGGGGACGTTCTATCCGGCTGATGCCACAATACTTCGGCAGACTGTAAAGCAGCTTCTGAGACCATCCGTGGCGTCGTTCGCGACTGAGGCGCTTAAGGCGTTAATTGTGCCGCACGCTGGCTATGTCTACTCGGGCCCGGTCGCCGGATACGCCTACGCCCAACTCGTCGCGCACTCCGAGACAGTTCGGCGGGTAGTTCTGCTGGGCCCTACGCACCGGGCACCGGTTCGTGGGATGGCGCTGCCGGAGGCGAATGCTTTTGCGACGCCCTTGGGCGAGGTCCAAATCGACCAGGACGCAATTCGCCGGCTAGCGGGCATATCGCAGGTAGTCGTGTATGACGCCGCGCACGCCTCTGAACATTCCCTGGAAGTTCAACTACCCTTTTTGCAGAGCGTTCTACACGACTTCACTTTGGTCCCGCTCGCTGTCGGTGATGCAAAGGCCAAGGAAGTGGCGGGTGTACTCGAAGTGCTGTGGGGTGGTCCGGAGACGTTGATCGTCATCAGTTCCGACCTGTCGCACTACTTGCCCTACGACGTCGCTAGGCAGGTCGATAATGAAACGGTGGGGCGGATCATGTCCGGTCGCCAGTTGACTAGCTTTGAACGGGCTTGCGGCGCGTTGCCTATCAACGGACTGTTGCTCGCGGCAGGCCGGCACAAACTGACGCCAAAGCTCGTGTCCCAGTGCAACTCAGGCGATACCGCCGGCGACCGGCGAAGCGTCGTCGGCTACGCCGCCATTGAGTTTCTGGAATGCCATGACTGACACTTGCGCCATGAACGAAGATCGCGGCCCAGCGCTGCTTGCTCTTGCCCGCGCCTCGATTGCGAGCGCATTCGGCCCGTTGTCAAAATAGCGCGAGAACACCAATCTCAACGAGCGTGACGGCGGCCACACCCTCGCTCACGGTCAGGGATTTGGCGTCCAAACGGCCTCCGATTCTAGCGACGGGTGCCGAGCCAATGTCTGTTGAGGGTCAAACTCGGACTTCGGGCCGCATCTGAGCTAGGTCAGTTCATCCCCAACAGCCGACATACAGCGACTGCAGCAGCATGTCCGTTTGGTGCCAGAAGCGGAAATAACAATTGACCTAACACCGCTGAGCCTTAGTTGCCATCTCAGCCAAGCGGGAGGATGCTGTCGCTTGCGACCACTACGGAGGGCAGCATGAGCAAGGCAGGTTTGGACAATCGTCATCGCAACCACGATGGCGAAATCAGCAACAAGCACGGCAACACCCTCATCCGCACGTTACGTAAGATTTACGGACAGGGCTTCGCAGCCGGCTATCCTGAAACCGAGAAGCTGAGCGAGGTCCTGCTTCAGCTAAACGAGACATCGCTGAGCCAGCTCCGCCGTGATCACGAAACGGGCCACTTGGAGCACAAGATCGCCAAGGCTTCGAAGTAAGACCGCTAATGGCGAAGACCCTACTTTCGATACACGCTTTGCGGTCGCTGGCATTGGAAGAAATTCGACGGCAACCAGGTTGTTCGAGTGTAGCGAGTATCGCAATAAATCGCGTCACCAATGACCGTGCAAAGAGTAACTGGTCGATGTGCGTGGGATCTGCTGGTGCTGCCGATGCCAATACGGCGGCTCGCGCGGCACTCCAGGTCCGGCGCGCCTTGCGCCAAGACTACGATCTGATGACGGATTGACCGCAGAGCTGACGTTCACTGCAGGATAGCTCAGCAAATCCAGCGCCTATCTCAGTACCGTTCCGAAGACGGGATCCCAAAGAGTCGCGCAGACGCCGACACCACAGTAACTACGCTGGCGCGACCGCCCGTCAAGGGCAATAAATTCAAACTGAGACACTACCCCCGCGAGCTCGCTTCACTGACTGGTTGTGGAAAGTGATAACAACATGCTGAGCGATGGTGAGCAGATTTACGCTCACATCCCATCGACCTCGTTGAGCAGGGAACGTGCTTCTCGTCTTTGACGATTTACTCGGCGGGATTGCTTTTGCATTCGGTTATGATCAATTTGAACATCGGAGAATGATGGCGCAACAAAACGCTCCGTGCCTAGGACAATTAGAATGACGATACTTCAGGCGGAGTGTCGGAGCATGGCACACTTGTTGGCTCCCCTGCCGAAAAGGTGGGGGAGCATTTTTATTCGTCTGATGATATTGCGGAGCATCGTTGTCGCACCCACGGCAACAGCGCCCCAAGGGTCGTACTGGTTCCAGAATTAACCGCCATTGCGGATATCAAGCTTAACGAGCGACATTCGTTGCGGCGTCACAAGGACCGTTTACGTTAAATCCCACCCAACATTTCTCAACCACGGTCAAACATGACTAGAACTACCGTTCCACGAATGACCGGATTGATCAATCCAATCGCAGTGACGCAGCCACACGGCTCTCTTGCTAAAGAATATCGCGAGCTGCTTGACCTACGCGAGCGGGTTAGAAAAGCTGAGGCCGCCGCCGCAGAGCGCCTCATTAGGCCGCGTAAATCCCAGACTCGCTCAGTGCCGGTTGGCCGCCTTTGAGAACCTTAGGTTTCGGCCTTTAGATGCCAATCAAAATCCGGCCTAATGTCGGCACCGCGCCGGCCGCAGGCCGTGCAAGTGAATTTATCCTCGAAGAGCGCATTTTCGGCGAGCGTGATCGTTTGCGGGCGGTTCATCGTTGCATTTCAGATGTAAATCAGGAATGCGTCAGCAGGCGGCTGCGATTCTCGGCGCGCATGCCTTTCACCTTTAGAAGCGGTCGGGGCCTCATCACTTCAGTCACATTGCCGGACGAGTGTCGCGAGTCCGCCGCATAAAGTCGTCAATCATCCGGATGGCAGTCCGTCGCTCTGGCCCTTCAGGAAGCTGCTGTGCTGCTTCGACTAAGCCAGAAAGCAGTTGCGCCAATTCTTTCAGTTCGCTGACTTTCGGACGCTCGTTCATTGTCGGCCCGCACCCGAGCCGCCAGATCATGGAAAACCTAACGCTGGTTAGGATTGCAGCTCTTGATTTGTGTCAACGGGATCATCTCAAGCGAACAGCGCACACCGCTGTCGGTGAACTTCACATACGTCCCGCTTTCATGCCAACCAGCCGAGCGCGATGGCGCGTTCGACACCGGCGCGGAATCGTCGTTATGCTTGCCGGAATGCAGCGGCATCGAAAGCCGAGATGCTGCCGTCCACACCCAGGATGACTGCCTCGCCATCGATGACGAATTGCTTCTGGCGGTTCTTCAGAGCGGATTCAACGATCCAGGGGAAGCGCTTCGTCCAATCGTACCCGCCGCGAGTAATCAGCCGCACCCGATCGCCATTGCGCTCAACACGCAGGCGGTAGCCATCGAACTTGATCCTCGTGAAGCCATTCCGGACCGGAAGAACCTTGGTTCCGGCAGTGGGAATGCAAAACTCAAATGATTTAAGCATGTGGCACAGATAAGCGGGCGCGCCGGAACTTGCGAATCATCCGCCAAGAAGAGGCCCCACCGGAGCCTCAGTTGTCGGAACCTTTCGTTGTGCCCTAGTTGTGCTGGGGTGATGCTTGGCTGTCTGTCCGAAAAGTAACGGTTAGGCGGCGTATTCTGCTCGCTCAACGGATGACCTCAGTTTTTCGGTTCCCTCTTCATAGTTCTGTGCGTACTTGTCGATGATGTCGGCCCAAAGTCTCAGAAGGGAAGCCTGCTGGTGCAGCGTCTTGCTTCCCGCATCCAGCCAAAAGTTGGTAGCAACGGCGAAACCTTTCTCGCGAGCGTCTTCCATGGATAGTCCTCCCTTTTTTTGGTCGCTGAGGGGGCAACACAACGCGCCACGACTTGTTTCATGAAATCGATCAAGCAGCATGGGAGAGATGGTCGCGTGTTGGTCAATTTTGTTCGGATTGCGGCCTCTCGTTGGGGCGAAACGTATTGGTCTGGATGTTACTTAATAACCCCTAATGAGACGGCTTTCCTGTCCCAATTGAAATCCGGCCGTGCTGATCGCGATGTGATGGCTGCAACGATAGTCGGAGCAATAAACCAAGACGCCGCGCACGCCTGACGCGCGCATTTCAGCGAAGGTGATCTTTTGCGGGCCTACGGACATGCCCCATGATTCCGCCGATTAACGCGGAGGTGAAGCCGCTAGGCTTGGGGCTAAAGCCGCCCGAATGTCTGCCATCGCCTGACGTTTAGGTGTAGGCTGGATCTTGAGAGAGAGGCGCGGCGATGCCTAGGGAGAGCAACGTCGTCAAGCAGCAGCGGATCGGCGAGCGCCTATCGCGCGCGATGGCCAAGGCCCACATGGATCGCCGAGAGCTCGCCGCACTGACGGGTTACAGTGAAGCACAGATCCTGCTCTGGGAGCACGGGCGCGCGAAACTCTACCCGACCGATCTGATAACGCTGTGTCATGCGCTCGACGTATTGCCGGAGTGGCTGCTGTGCTGGGAGCGCCGGCTCTACTGATCAACCTTCCAAAATCGCAGTCGGCCAAGTAGTTCAGGAGCCCGCGAACGCCCGAAGAGCGCATTTCGGCGAAGGTGATCTTCTGAGGGCGGGGCATGCCCCATGATTCCGTCGATCCGAACGGCAGGGAAGCCGCTATGAGTTTGAGATTATCCTAGGTGTAATAGTTCAATGTCAGGTCGCCGCCGAACAACCAACCCCTGCCATCGCAGGGATTAACTCGGCACCAACCTGCTTCGTGCATCTCTTGGAACACATCGAGGTAGACAATTTTGCCCCAAAACATGACGTAACCTCGGTTAGCAATAGTAAGATCTCTCCAGTCCTCGCGAGCAAGATCGAAGCCGGCCACGTACCCACCGACAGGTTCGTCGCTAATAATTACTCCGGGCTGGATGACAAGCGGCCTTGTCGCGGCCATCGAAGGCATCTGCATCTTGTCCCAATAACGTGCGGCCACGTGGAGACTTTGCACGATTGCGGGTGTGCGCCCATGGTTCCGGAACCCGAATTTGACTTCAGCCCTTCGCCTCGTTTCATCGGGATACAAAGAGAAGAGATTTTCGATATTGGATTCGATGTTCAGTTCCAAGAATAGGTATGCGCGCTCAGTTTTCGGAACATGCGCTGCCGCAAGTTTAGCCGCATCAGCGGATTGCTGAGCAACGGCAATAGAAGCCTGCATGTCTTTGGATTGCACAAGAGTGCTTTGCCTCAAAAATTCGAGTTGTTTTTCGCCGGCTTCCCAAAGCTTTCTGGTCGCCAGCCAGAGCCCAATTGTGGAGAGCGCCAAAACGACCGTGAAGCCAGCAACGACGCTTTTGTCGTGACTTTCGAGCATTCCGTCGATCGCTTCGAGGGCGGCGACTACGCCGGCATGGAAGGCGGGGCAGTATTTTTCGTCATCGTCATTGGCGGAAGGCTCAGCGCTCTCGGATTGCATCAGGCACAACGATAGATCCGGGACGGGATGCAAACTCAGCAACTCGGTAAGCGCCAAATATACAATCAGTAAAAGCGCCCATTCCCTTTTTCGCATATAGCCCTCCCAACAGACAATCTTTCGCAACCTGAGGGCGCGTGCAAGGATTTCCCCAAGCTGGGGAATTGTTTTTAAACCAAATCAGTGGTGGGATGCTCGCGGAGCCTCAGAAACTCCCGCAGCCCGCCCGTGAGGGCTTGGCAATTGGGTGCCGCGTCGCGCCTGCCGGCTAGGTCAAATCGTTGGTAATTAGCCTGATGGCAGGCATTCCTTCGTACTTGTCTGGATCGAATCCGTCTCGATCAAATTTGCGGCTTGCGGCGCTCTCGATTTGCGATCTGAACCGATCGAAATTCTCCAGAGCGCCATGCAAATCCCGGACGTCCGTCGGATCGAGCTCCGAGAGAGCTTCGTAGCTGACAAGGACACGGACGGGCTGAATTGGAGTTCGGCCCTCGACGCTCATCCAAAAGCCGATCGCTCGCGAGTTGCTGTGCGATAGGGGCTTGCTTTTTGGATCGCTAACGAGGGGCATTTCCAATCCTATCAACAGAGCGATGTATTTTTACCGGGGCTTCTTCTTGGTCTTGGCTTTCTTGGCCGCGCTTGGCGTCCCGGCAGCTTCCCGCGTCAGCCGCTCGGCCCTGAGCCGCTCGCGGTTGGCATGGAATGCCTTCTGTGCAGTCTCGTGCTCAGTCATTGCCTTTTCGGCATCGACTTTGCGAAATGCCCTATGCGCATCGCGCTCCGCTTTGGTGATTGGCTTGGATGGTTCAAACTTGCCCGGTGTCTTTGTCATTTCTTCACTTTGAGCCCCAGCTATAGGCGGCGGATGGCTTGCTTGGAGGCCGCCCGTGACCTTGGTGTAGAGCTCGAGGATTCGATGGGCTAGCTTCGCGCCGTCCTCCGTTGAAATCTGGCGAGGGCTGTAGCCTCGTTCAGAGGACAGCGGCGTTGCAAACATGATCGCCTTGATTTCCCCGAGTTCCTCTCGATGCTCTTCAGGAATCTCATGATCTTGAACGTGAGCCAAATAGTTCCCCGCGTGAATCAGGCGCTGATCCAAATCGCCGGCGCCGACCAAATCATGCAGAGCCTGAAAAAGCTTTTGCTTAAGGTATCCGCTCATTTCCCCGTCGCCTTCAGCCCTAGCTCGACCAGGCGGCGGATGGCCTCGGGACGATCCAGTTTCACGTCCTGACGTGCGATCCACTCGTCGATTGACTGCATTTCGTACTCAGTCCACTGCGGATTTGGGCTAGCAGCTTGCGCCGCCTTTTGCGCCATCCCTTTTGCGATCGCGCCGGCCGCCGTAATTTTGGACAGCGTGCTTTCCTTCATCGGGTCCTCGCCTTCTTGGCCGGCTTCTCTCCCGGGTCTTTCGCCAGGATGTGTAGCATCGCGTCGATCATGCCGCCGATGGCCTCGGGTCTAGTCACCGGCGGGACCTGCTTGGCGGCCCACACTTCAGTGTACGACGAATGAGTAGATAATCCAGATCGCGACGAGAGCCGCTAGAACGAGTACCCAATTGGAAATTTGGGTACCCGCTATCGATGTTTTCCCGCTAAACCATTCCATGGCCTTCCTCCCGGATAGACCGCCTCGCTTGGGCGGCCTCCCACGATTTCAACACCCCGACGATATCACCGATATTCCCAAAGCCGCTCAGTAACCTTTGCACCCTGCCGGGCTATGGCGGCCCTTGGCGCCTTCAACTCGTCCTCAATACCAGAGGCCCCGGCACGCCCCGCACGGAGTCGGTGGATTCGTTTCCGGTTCAACGTCCATCCGGTGACCGGCCGGACGAAAGGGCCGCCGGTGACTCTCCTAAGTCGGCTGAAGGTCAGTGCGGAGCTTGCGACGTTGGTGAAGACGTTGCCAGAGGCCCAGCAACAGATGATCGAAGCCGCAGTTGATCGGTTGCTGAAGGAGCGCGACCAATGAAGCGCCGACGCCGATCGCATAGGAAACGCAACCGCCAGCGGCTGGCGAGCCACGCAAGACGGCTGAGGCGGTGAACAACAAAGGCGCGGGGCTGGCAACGGTCCCGCGCTCACTGCCCAAAGGTTGGCCTTGTGAAAACCTCTTTAGAGGGATTTGATCCTCAAGCGGATCCTTGGCGCGACACCTAGGCTCTTGCCCCTAGCCTCGAACCATCCATCCGCACAGTGGGAATGAGCCCCTGCCGTGATCAGCTCCGGCGGGGGTTTTTTGCTTTATGTCATCGGCGAGCTCACCCTCGGCCAATTGTGATGGTCCCGCTCAAACCGTACCTTGGCGTCTCCTGCTTTTGGGGGCTGCACATTCTTGTAGGATGGCCGCGCCGAAATCCATTCAGCGGTGCAGAGAAGCCCCCGATCGCATTCATCTGCGAGCTTGTGGGGGTCATCTCAGCTTCTTTTCCGACGCATCAGCAAATAGACCGCTGCGACCACAACGACGGCGATGACGATGGCTAAGACGGTGGTCTTTTCCATCCCGCCAATATGCGCCCGGAATCGGTCCGATGCCACTCCGGAAGTCTGCCACAATCGTCATCGAGGACGGCCCGGTTTCACCCAGGCTTGGACAAGCCACGCTGGCGCGCGCTATCCGCTGGGCGCGATCGACCGGCACATGACAGCCCGCCAACGCACACGAAAATGTGGCTGGAACGGCCTCCAATTCGGGAGCGATGTTCAAGCGGGTCGCGTTTCCCGTCGATTAGGTTGGCCTGCACGGTCACCGCCCGCCCCCAGCCAGAAATCACCAAATGGGCCGTGGCCGTGCTTTCGCTGAACCAGGTTCGGAAAATGGTGCCGCGGCCGCACAGAATGCGTAGCCTTTGGGATAAGGGAGTCGGCCTACGGTGATGATTCGGATTGTCCTGATCTTCCTGCTGCTTTGCACCCCCGCGCTCGCCCACGATCCCAGCCATCCGGAATTGAACGAATGGTTCAACAGGCTCGCATCCGGCAAGGGGCTATGTTGTTCGTTCGCGGACGGCTTTGTTGTCAGCGATGTTGATTGGGAGTCGAAGGATGGCCATTACCGCGTCCGTCTCGAGGGCCGATGGATCGACGTTCCCAACGATGCCGTAATCACCGAGCCAAACCGTGCGGGCAGAACTATGGTTTGGCCCTACGTTCGCGGGACCTATCCTCCGCGTACTGAAATTCGGTGCTTCATGCCCGGCAGCATGGGCTAGGTCGCGGGGCTTCAGTCCTCGCGCTCACACACCGCCGCTACGGACCTCAAGCCCGCCGCTTCAGCCCGGCGGGTTTTCTTTTTGTCTTTGCCAGGATCGGCTTGATCCCGCTTTGCATCCCCGTGCTTTTGGGGCGCGGCCGATGCCAGCGGCCGTAAAAATCTGGCCGCCCACCGCTCTTCACAACTTCTTTGAAGGTCCAGGGGGATATTGCTCATAGCCGGAACTCCGGGTTCGAGGTCCTGCCCCTGCTTTTGACGGTTGGTCATTCTTGAAGGATGGCCGAGCCGAAAGCCAAGGCTTGCCGTCCCTGCTCAGTCTCTGCCAAGAACTCAGCCGCGCGGGCTTTTCCCTCGGCCATGTACTGCTCGCCCGTGATCTGCCCGGCCGCGAACTTCTTAGCCGATGCGATGTTGCGCGAGGCCATCTTCTCGAATGCGGGCAGCGTCGCCGGCGCATGTTCTGCCAGCACTGGCCTCGTTGCGTTCATGCGGCACTTGGTTGCGCGAACCGCATTCTGGCGCGAGTCCGCCTTGGGACAGTTCGCTTCAACCGCTGCCCTATTGAGCGCGGCCACGGTCACGTCATCTGCCCGCGCTGGCGTGAGAAGCATCGCTCCAACGAGCAAGATCAGCAATAATAGCTTGTCATGGTCGCCGCACCGCTTAGAGCCTTTTAAAATGACAGAAGCGCGGGACCGTCGCCAGCCCGCGCCCCGCAAAAGAAAAGGCCCCGGCCAGGCGCCAGGGCCAAGTCATTCTCCTATGTTGAAGACAGATAACGCTTTAGTCCCGCAGTCGTTCCGGAAGGAAGCGGGACCGAAGCCCCGCCCCATGTAGGGCGCTACCTTTGTCGCCTTACTACTCTAGCTCTTTGCGGATACGGTCCCGGTGCGCAATGTGCTTGCGCCAACGCGGCGTCATGCTCGCCGTGATGGATGGCCGGATCCGCCCCTGCACCCATCTCGACGTCACGGCTCCCATGATCGAGGACACGGTCGGCCTGGTGCGCGAGATCGTGCGGAAAGCTTGAACAGCCAATATGGGCTTCAGCGATCAGCTTTATTGGCCGCGAGCCGCAACGCTGCCAGCATCGCGGTGAAGAACATCGTGAACAGCATGGTCACGACCGTTGCCTCGCGCAGATCATGTATGCGCCAGACATGGCCGGATGCATCAGCCACCTCGCCGCTCTGGCCGATCAGCCATGGCGTCAGATGGGTGAGGCCTGAGCCGAGATACAGCAATATCGCCACTAGCCGAAGCGTGCGCCCGTGTTGAAGCGCAAATCGCGACATATCACGCCGGCCGCTCAGATAGATCGCGAACGCCTGACAGAACAGCCAGGATGTCAGCAGCCAGCCGAGATAGTTGGACAGCGGGACGCCGAAATGCGCGCCGCCGTCGTGCCAGATCCAGATTTTCGAGATCGTGGATTCCGGCGGGTCCATCACCACATCCCATTGCGTCATCACGAATGCGGCGACGATCGGCAAGACAACAAGCCGGGATCGACGGCTCAGCCGCGCCTGCGTGCCGCCGAGCAAGGTTTCTGCCAAAACCCAAGAGAAATATCCCATGCCGAACCAGAGCGGACCGACAATGGGCGGGATAGCGCCGACATGCGGCAGGTTCGGCTCGATCTCGAAATGGTAGTGGCCGAAGGGAAATCCCGTGGTGACGCCAATGTTTTCCATCGTGAAGGTGATGAGGACGCAGATCGCCGCCAGTACCAACGCATCCCTCCAGCCATAAGTCAGGACGGCATGGACGCAGGCTGCGAGAATTCCTATTGCTGCCAAAACTTCCGCGAGCGGAGTTCGATTCCAGGCAAAGCCGATGACCAGAGCGAGATAGATCGCCAGCACGGTCCAGAAAGCGGCCTCGCGCAGCCCACGGTAGCCGTCGTGCTTCGTACTCTCGGGCGCAGATACGGCATCACTCATCTGTTCAACGCCTCATAGATCAGGGTCTTCAGATCGGTCCGGATGCGTTCGCTCTGCGAGGGCGCCTGCATCAGGCAGATCGTAAACATGTCGTCTTTCGGGTCGATGAAAAAGAAAGCGCCGCCGGCGCCGCCTGGATTGTGGATAAAGCTACCGTCGCAGCCTCCTGGCGTACGTCATCAACCTTGCGCTCATGCCCGAGCGGGTTGCTCGTTCGCTTTTCGGCGACACCGGGAATGATGGAAATAGCCGTTTCGCTAAATCGTGAATTAGGCATTCCGAATACTGAGAGATTATTTAACGGCAGACCTCCGACTGCTGCCTTAGATTCACACCATGACGCCCCGCCTCGTTCTTTAGCGATAGCGCTAAATACAGCTTCCGCCGCTTCCTGCATCAGTATGCCCCTGGGGCAGGGGCGGTGGAACGTCTCCCTGCTCGATACGCCATGGGACGGTCGATCCGCGAGCGACCGATGGGGCAATTCGGGCAGGGAGCTCCGTTCAGTGCCGCCTGGTTTCGGCGTGGTGGATTTTAACCATCAAACCAACCAAGCAGGCCGATATCAGTTACCAGTGCCTGGTACTGGCCTTGTCGCCACTTCGCAGTGTGGCCGCCTCTTCCCCGCTAGCGGCGATGGCGACCTCGAAACCGCCCTCTGAGAGCGTGTCTTCGATGACGCCCTGAATCGCTTGGTCGTCTTCCACGACCAAGATCACTGGTAATTCACTCAATGCTGTTTTTCCGCCCGACAGCCGCGATGAGCCGAAGCAAACACCCCCGCCGGAGCAGACCCCGGCAGGGGCGCTCGCGGGTGGATGGCTCGAGGCCAGGATCAAACCTAGGTGTCGCGCCAAAGACCCGAGAGAGACAATCGAATATCGACGAGAAGGTCTGCAATCAAACTGATGCGACCTTCAACGCAGATGAGCCTTGCACCGACGAGTTGCCGGGTCGCGGTAGCGGCCCCGCCCACAGCCCGCGAGAACGTCCTGAGAGGTTACTGAGCGCGCCGGACCTCCGCGCTGCCCGTTGTGCGTCTGGTCGAACGGGCCGAAAAGAGACATCGGCCCGGCATTTGCCGCGCTCGGCAGCGACAACGGCCACAACATCAAAACGAGAAAGATGATGGCACTACGCACGATTCGTCCCCCCGAAGGGAGGTTGAAGTAATGCGTCTAGTTAGTGGAACTGAGCTTAGGGCGCAGCATTCATCAGCAGCACACCAAAAAGAAGGACCAGATAGAGCATCGAAAACACGAACAGGCGACGAGAAGGCCGCCTTTCCTTGTCATTGCTCCGACGTACTTGCCAGGCGAGAAAAATCATGATCGCTCCAAGCATCGCCGCAGCCGCGCCATAGATGGCCCCCGCGAACCCCAGTGCCCAGGGCATCAGTGAGATCGGAACCAGAAGAACGCTATAGAGAAGAATCTGGCGCTTTGTTTCGGCCCTGCCGGCTACAACCGGCAACATCGGCACACCGGCGCGGGCATATTCTCCGGCAAGATTGAGCGACAGTGCCCAGAAGTGGGGTGGCGTCCAAAGGAAGATGATCAGGAACAGGATGAGCGGTTCGAGTCCGACATTTCCGGCGGCCGCAACCCAGCCGATCACCGGAGGGAGTGCGCCAGCCGCACCGCCAATGACGATATTTTGCGGTGTTCTGCGTTTGAGCCACATCGTGTAGACGACAACATAGAAGAAAATTGTGAAAGCAAGCAGCGCAGCCGCCGCCATGTTCAGAAAGGTGCCGAGGGCCAGAATGGCGCACATGCCAAGCATCAATCCGAAAACTAATGCTTCCGAGCGCGATACACGGCCACTAGGAATTGGACGCATGGCGGTACGCGCCATCACCGCATCGATGTCGGCGTCGTACCACATATTGAGCGCAGCTGCGGCGCCAGCTCCGGCAGCTATGCAAAGAAGAGCAACGACACCGGTCAAGGGATCGATGCCGTCTGGTGCGACCAAGAGACCGACTAGTGCGGTAAAGACGACCAGCGACATAACGCGCGGTTTCGTCAGTGCGACATAATCTCCGAAGTTGGCATAGCTCCCGCGAAGAATTGAACGATTGATTCGCATGAGATTAATTCTTCGTCTTGCAAGCGACATGGCCACCTCTTTCAGTCCGATACTCAAAACGCCGTCGGTTGTAAGACGCTCTTGTCGGGCAGTTTCGGAAAGGCGACAGGCCCGGTTTCACCGACTGCGCCGCTACTGCACCTTCGCGAGCTTTCTCCCTGCAAGGACAATCCCCGTCTTAGAATCGCAACTGTTTGAGATAGGCGACGATATCGTCAATTTGCTTCGGATCTTTCAATCCTGGAAAAGCCATCTTGGTGCCGAGCATCTTGGGCTTCGGATTCCTGGATTTTTTCGCGGAAGGTGGCTTCACCCCAGGTGATTCAGGGACGATTGCGAAGATTCTGGCTCCGAGCACGAGACGGCGCATCCGACTCTTTCCACAGCTGATCATAGTCGCCCATGGTCAGTTAGAACGATTTGAATTCGCCGCTCATATCTTTGAGGCTTTCTTCGCAGCGTCCAGACGACGTGGCGAGTCCTTCGCCTTCAGATGATTGTTCGGTCCAATTTGCAAGCATGACGTAGGTGGTCATAGCCCGTCCTCCTTCTGGTACGAGGCAATGGTAGCTACGCCGTTGGCGCGAAAAATATGACCCGGAGGAGATGCGTGTAGTCGGATTCGAATACCATGATCGCCACAAATACCAACACAAGTACCGGCGGCAGCAGGATCGCGTAGGCCAAGGCCAGCCGCTCCCAGGCCATGTGCATAAAGACAGCGACGATCAGACCAGCCTTCAACACCATGAACAGCAGGATCAGCGACCATCTGAGATAGCCATGGAGGCCAAAATAGTCGACGAGATAGGAGCAGGTGCTGAGAATGAACAACCATCCCCAGACCACGAGATAGAGCTTGATCGGATGCTGCTGGCCCTTTGTGTGCGTGATTCCTGATGCGAGGGCGTCATGCACGTGAGCCTGCAGCGAATGTTGCTGTCCTTCCAATAACGCGGCGTTTGTCATGCGGCGACCTCACCAGAGATAAAAAAGGGCAAAGATGAACACCCACACAAGATCGACGAAGTGCCAGTAAAGGCCGGTGATTTCGACGATTTCGTAATGCCCTTTCCGGCTCGTAAAAAAACCGCGTCTTTCGACATCGAAGTCTCCCCGCCAAACCTTTCGCGCGATTGCGATCAGGAAAATCACGCCGATCGTCACATGCGTTCCATGGAAGCCGGTGATCATGAAAAAGCTTGAACCAAATTGCGCCGCGCCCCAAGGGTTGCCCCAGGGCCGGACGCCCTCCATGATCAGCTTGGTCCATTCGAAGGCCTGCATTCCGACGAACGTTGCGCCGAATGCCGCTGTGGCCAGCATCAAGGCTGCCGTTTTGGCGCGATCGCGGCGATAACCGAAATTGACGGCCATCGCCATCGTCCCGCTGCTGCTGATCAGGATGAAAGTCATGATGGCGATCAGGATGAGCGGGATTTTCTTGTCTCCGATTGTGAGGGCGAAGACTTCGCTGGGGTTGGGCCACGGCACGGTCGTGGACATCCGCGTCGTCATGTACGACAGCAGAAAACAGCTGAAGATGAAGGTGTCGCTGAGGAGGAAGATCCACATCATGGCCTTCCCCCAAGAAACATTCTTGAAGGCGCGCTGATCCGAGGACCAGTCGGCGGCGATGCCGCGCCAGCCTGCAGGCTGCGTGATGGATGTTCCGGTGTTTGTCAACGCGGTCTCGGCCATTGCGTCCCTGCCCTCCCTAGCTGAGCAACTGGCGACAGATATTGACGAAATCGTCCGTCCAACCCGTCAGCAGACCGAGTAAGACCAGCCAGACCAAGAGCAGGAAATGCCAATAGATAGCGCAGAGTTCCACGCTCAGGCGCACCTGGGTCATCTCAGCGCCACGCCACACCTTGGCGATCGTTCTGCTGAGGGCGACCAGACCGCCCATCAGATGCAGCCCGTGCACGGCGGTGATCAGGTAGAAGAAGGAATTGGCTGGATTGGACGCTACGAAATACCCCGCGAGGCTCAGCTGTCGCCACGCCAGGAGCTGCCCAACCAGGAATACAAGGGCGGATGCTCCCCCCGCGCACAGGCAGATGATTACGCCGTCCATGTCGTTCCGGCGCGCGGCCATGTGCGCCCATTGCAGCGCGATACTGCTAGTGACCAGAACGCCAGTGTTGAACCACAGCAGCGCGGGCACTAGCAGCGCCCGCCAGTCCACCATGTTCATCCGCATAGAATAAGCGCTGATGAAGAGTGCGAACAACGAGCCGACGACCGCGAGAAATACGCCCAATCCGATTTTCGCCGGCGGCAAGGACGAAGGACTCTCTTCGCGGAAATCGACAATAACTCCCTCCTCCAGCCAGGGTTTAGCTCCCAGCCGTTGCTGCGAGAGCCACCATCCCGCAATTGCCGCTATTCCAGCCATGAACAGGATAATGGCGCTCACGGGTGGGCCCCTCGCGCCAACAATCTGGACGGCGGTTCATTTTGCGGCACGAAATCCCTGGCGGCGCCGGGCACGCTGTAATCGTAAGCCCAGCGATAGACGATCGGGAGTTCCTTGCCCCAATTGCCGTGTCCCGGCGGGGTCTCCGGTGTTTGCCATTCCAGCGACGCAGCTCCCCAGGGATTGCCGCCGGCCTCTTTTCCTTTGAACAGGCTCCAGATCAGATTGAACAGGAACACAAGCTGGGCGAAGCCGACAATCAAGGCCGCCACGCTCATGAACGCGTTGAGGTCGTGGGCGGATGCCGGGATGAAGGCCGTTTCGCCAATGTCGTGATAGCGGCGGGGCATGCCCAAAAGACCGAGATAGTGCATGGGGAAGAAGACCGCATAGGCGCCGAGGAACGAGACCCAGAAGTGGAATCGTCCAAGCGCATCGTTGAGCATTCGTCCGGTGACTTTCGGATACCAATGATAGATTCCGCCGAACACGGCCATGATCGGGGCAATGCCCATCACCATGTGAAAGTGGGCGACGACGAACATCGTGTCGGACAGCGGTACGTCCACGACCACGTTGCCGAGAAACAGGCCGGTCAGGCCGCCGTTCACGAAGGTGACGATGAACGCAAGCGCAAACAGCATTGGGACGGTGAGATGAATGTCGCCGCGCCAAAGGGTCAGCACCCAGTTGTAAACCTTGATCGCCGTCGGAATGGCGATGATAAGCGTCGTGGTGGCGAAGAAGAACCCGAAATACGGGTGCATGCCGCTCACATACATGTGGTGCGCCCAGACGACGAAGCTGAGAGCGCCGATTCCCACGATAGCCCAAACCATCATGCGATAGCCGAAGATGTTCTTCCGCGCGTGGACGCTGATCAGATCGGAAATGATGCCGAATGCCGGCAAGGCGACGATGTAGACTTCGGGATGCCCGAAGAACCAGAACAGGTGCTGGAACAGGATCGGGCTGCCGCCGCCATACTTCGTCAGCTGGCCCATCTCGACCAGCGTGGGCATGAAGAAGCTGGTTCCCAGGAGGCGGTCGAGCAGCAGCATCACCGAGGCGACGAACAAGGCAGGAAAAGCGAGCAGCGCCATCACCGTTGCTGTAAAAATGCCCCACACCGTGAGCGGCATCCTCATCAGTGTCATGCCGCGTGTGCGCGCCTGCAGCACCGTCACCACGTAATTCAGCCCGCCCATGGTGAAGCCGATGATGAACAGGATCAGGGAGGCCAGCATGAGAACGATGCCCCAATCCTGCCCGGGGGTGCCGGAGAGGATCGCCTGGGGCGGGTACAGCGTCCAGCCGGCGCCGGTGGGCCCGCCAGGCACGAAAAAGGTCGCGGTCAGCACTACGACCGCGAGCAGGTAGACCCAGTAGCTCAGCATGTTGACATATGGGAAAACCATGTCCCGGGCGCCGACCATCAGCGGGATGAGGTAGTTTCCGAAACCACCCAGAAACAGCGCGGTGAGAAGATAGATCACCATGATCATGCCGTGCATGGTGATAAGCTGAAGATATTGGTTCGGATCGATAAACGAAAACGTGCCGGGGAATCCGAGTTGCAGCCGCATCAGCCACGACAGCACCAGCGCGACCATTCCGATCGACATCGCCGTGATCGAGTACTGGATGGCGATAACCTTGGCGTCCTGCGAAAAGACGTACCTCGTCCACCAGCTTTTCGGATGATAGAGCTCGACTTCGGCCACCTCGGCCGGCGCGATACCTGCGGTTGTGTCAAACGGGATATCGACCATCGGAATACCCTCCTCGGTCATTTCATTAGTGAGGAGTCCGCCTTACGATAGGTGGCGTCTCCTCATCGGTATTTTCATTCGCTTCCTGTCTTGTAAGCCGCCTTCGCGACGCCGCGCTGCCCCGATAACTCGGCGAACGTCCGCTGCTTCTCCAGCCACGCGTGATAATCTTTCTCTTCCTCTACGACGACCTTGCTCCGCATCTGCGCATGCGCGGCACCGCAGAGTTCCGCACAGAGAACCTCGAAGGTTCCGGTGCGGGTGGGCGTGAACCAGTAATACGTAACCGAGCCCGGTATCATATCCATCTTCGCGCGGAACTCGGGCACGTAGAAATCATGCAAGACGTCAATTGAGCGGAGCAACACCTTCACAGGTTTCCCAATCAGCAGGTGCAAGTCGTCGTTTTCGATGACGATATCGTCTTGCCCGGCGGGATCGTCGCGATTCAGCCCCAGAGGATTCTCGGAACTGACATTACGGGCATCGGTGGTCCCAAGGCGGCCGTCTTTTCCGGGAAGTCGATAGCTCCATTGCCACTGCTGTCCCACGACCTCGACCTCGGTCGCACCGGCCGGAACGGTGACGAACTGGTGCCAGACAACCAGCCCGGGCGCCAACATGGCTGCGACACCGATTGCAGTCACTATGGTGAGCCACCATTCGAGCTTCTTGTTTTCGGGCTCGTAGGCAGCCTGCCTTCCCTCCTTGTGACGAAAGCGCAAGACACAATAGGCCATGAACGCGACGATCGCCGTGAAGACGGCCCCGGTGATCCAGAACGTCAGGGTGATCGTGTCGTCGATGTATTGCCAGTTTGAGGCGAGCGGCGTCCACCACCATGGGCTGAAGAGGTGAAACAGCACAGAGGCGATCGCTACTAACAGCAGTGCGAATGCTACAGCCATCCTTTATGCATCCTTGCCATTCGAGGCAGCGGATACGAATTAAAGGGCGGAGCTCACGTCTGTCGCGACGGCGGATTTCATCTCCGTTATCATCGTGCCTCTTGCCTCGCCCATTCGACCGGTCGCGACGTAAAAGCTTGACACGAACTACACGTCAAAGATGGTCCCCGTCGAGGCTGCCGTCAATAGCTCAATGCTGCCGTCCTTAGCTCAATAGAGCGCTTGTCACGCCTTGTCTGGCGGGTGTCGTGCGCAATCCGGCGCGCATCCGTCAACACCAACCGCTTGGTGACGCAACGCAATCAACGATGTGTGCAGGTGCACAATTCATCCAAGCGTGCGCTATCTTGCTGCCATCCTGCCATCGCGCTAAGGTCCACCGGACCGGTCGCGACAGGAGTCGTCCGGCAAAGCTCCTTCTCGCTGAACTTGGTTTGCCGGACTCAGTCGCGATTTTCGCGCATGAGGCGGATTGCGCGCGTTTTGAGGGCGCGCTGTTCCCGTGCGACCGCAAGCAAGGAGACCGGAGCCATGGTCACAGTATTCGCAAGGCCCAAACTGGAATTGTTTGGCGTCTCTACGGCCTATGTCGTTCGCAAGATCAGCCTTACTGACCTGGGCAACGCGCTGCGCCTGGGCTGGGAAGACTTCAAGGCGATCCCAACCCACGCTGTCGTCCTGTGCGTGATTTATCCCATCATCGGTCTTGTCCTGTTCAGATTGGTCCTTGGCCATTCCTTGCTGCCGCTGCTCTTTCCGCTGGCCGCGGGTTTTACCTTGATTGGCCCTTTTGCTGCGCTCGGCCTCTACGAACTCAGCCGACGCCGCGAGCGCGGAGAGGAAGCTGCTGCGTGGGACGCAATGCACGTGCTGAGCGCACCGTCTTTCGGCGCCATCCTCGGACTCGGTGTGTTCCTGTTCGCCCTGTTCGCGACCTGGATCGCCGCCGCGGACGCCATCTACGTTGCGACCTTCGGCTATGCTCCGGCTGCGAGCATCCCTGATTTCGCACAGCGTGTGTTGACGACGCCTGAAGGCTGGTCACTCATCATCATCGGATGCGGCGTCGGCTTCCTGTTCGCAGTGGTCGCGTTGTGCGTCAGTGTCGTCTCATTTCCACTGATGCTCGACCGGCATGCGACAGCGATCGATGCGATCCGCACCTCGGTACGGGCCGTGATGATGAATCCAATTGAGATGGCCGTGTGGGGATTGGTGGTTGCAGTATTGCTGGTAGTGGGTTCACTGCCATTCTTCGTCGGTCTCACCGTCGTTCTGCCGGTGCTCGGTCATGCTACCTGGCATCTTTATCGGAAGGTAGTGGAGCCCGACCCGAATCCCCCACAAGAAGAGCCTCGCGCTCCGATAGGTCACCGTTATGCGGCAGATTTCCCGGCCTCACTCTTCCCATGGAGTCACGAGCGCTAGCCTTAGCAGCGGGGGAAAACCGGGATCGCGCCGCCGATTTCGTGGGGAAGGCGCCATACTGTTGATTGAAGACTCAGGGGAACAAAGACCGCGCTCGCCCAAGGGCGCGATCGGCTTCAGGGAGACGACAATGACGGTACGTGCAATTCTCGATACTAAGGGCCATCACATCCTGAGCGTCGAGCCGGAGGCAAAGCTTTCGGCGGCGGTCAAGATTCTTGGCGAGCGCAAGATCGGCGCCGTGCTTGTGATGAGCAATGGCGGCGTCGAGGGCATCCTGTCGGAGCGTGATATCGTGCGCGTGCTGGGTGAGCGGGGAGCCAGCGTGCTGGACGAGCCGGTCAGCGAGGTGATGACGAGCAAGGTCGTCAGCTGCCGGCAGAGCGATACCGTTTCCGCCATCATGGAAATGATGACCAAGGGCAAATTCCGCCATCTGCCCGTGCTCGAAGGCGACCGCGTCGTCGGGCTGATCTCGATCGGCGACATCGTGAAGTGGCGCGTTCAGGAATACGAGAACGAGCAGGAAGCGCTGCAGCAGTACATCAAGACGGCTTAAGTCTCTGGCGCTTTAATACTGCGTCGATTTTTAAGGATGCGCCGATCGACTTGGATCGTCAGTCTTCCGTCTTGATAGTCGATAAAGTCGAAGCCTTCGATTGGATCGCTTGGAGCACCGCCTTCGCCCTCCGATTCGGAGATCGCCGTTGCCTTCATGGCTTCGTCAGTCGGTGGACTGGGGCGTTTGTCGGCCATGCTCCGAACATGAGCCTACGGGGCTGACATTCAAGCCAGTTATCCTGCCACAATCAAACTGACCTATTTCCCAGGCGCAATGCGTGTGCTGGCGGCCCGAATTGGGCCTTGGCCAGCGCGCGGCTGACCTTGGTTTGCCCGGAGTCGCCTTCGGCGCATAGTGGCTCGGGTAGAAGCCGGATGTGCGGGTTAGGCGCTCCTAGGGCGTCTTGGGTGGGCCGTCATTCGTATTTCCCTGCCATGCCTTAGAGTGCTCATGCTCTGCGATCCACTTAACCGCGTCATGTTCCGTAACAAAGCCCTTGATTACTTCCGTTTCGCCATCGGGCCACAGAATATCGACCCCCCAGCCAGATCCGGGATTTTTCCGAGCCATGTAAGTTGGTCGCTGCTGGAACATCAGTCGGAATGTGCGCCTACGGGGGCCCGCTTCAAGTCAGCTATCCTGCCACAATCAAACGGCGGATTCAGCGCTGGCTTTAGCCGCGGCTTCGTTGGCGAATCGATACGCCGATGACAGCGCCGAAGCGCTCGCCAGATGCGACAGTCAGAACCATCCAGTCCTGGCGGATGTACTCCGACGGCTAGGGCCTCGGATCGGTCGGGGCCCTTACTTTTGAGCAGGAACTATCGCCGCCTTCGTGCTTTAAATTCCCCGTGCCTGTTATGAGCGCGCGGGGGTTGCGGGATGCCGAGAACCGCCTGGACGCCAAGGATCGTACCCTACGGTGCGGATCAAACAGTTAATCTCGTGATCGACAGCTTTCCCGGTCTTGGCGAGATCAAGCGGACCGACGTCGAAACTATCATAGCCGATCTAATATCGGGACAATTTAACGACCCGATCCGTGTTGTCGCCTTCAATACGCTTGAGCATTGGCCGGAGGACGTCACACAATATATCACCTTCGAAATTCAAACCCGCTACGATGTCGAAGGCGTTGCCGTCCCCGAGCATATTCAAGACTTCGTTTCCAGCTTCACGCGCGGTGCTGACCGTCAGCTCGCGCTCCGGCTGGCGTAGCCCGTGCGGTGCGGCCATGGATTGGCCTGACTATCTCCGGGATCAAGCGGACATGTATCGGCAACTTGCCGAGCAGGCAGACGATCCTGCCATCAAAAACGAGATGCTTGAATTGGCATCCGTCTGCGAGGATCTCGCCAGTGACATCGAAGATCATCTGACAGGCGGGTAAGAAAACCGACCCGCTCCCTCAAATCGCTTTGTTCCGACCGATCAACTGCCTTTGACAGCCCGGTTTGGCGAACCTAATCGCGCCTCCAGGAATTTGTTTTCACGTCGTGCAAAGCTGGTTGTGGTTCGCATCACCACCACGATTTCAGAAAAAGCAGTCTTGGTCAGCAGCGTAGCCATTTGCCAACAATGCGTTGTGAAGAACGACCGGTTTCAGCGGAGGGAACGACGGCCATCGCTATGCGTTGCCCCTTTAACTGATGCCGGTAATGGCCATGCATACAAGGAGGCACTCAATGGTTCTTGCGCTGGCAAGCCACGCAGCCATTGGCATGACGCTGGGCTTGGCCTTAGGCTTCGCATTGATCAGGATCCCCGCCTTCCACGTTACAAGCTTGGTCAATGACAGCATCGATCCGTGGGCTACCATGCTCATAATTATAGCCACCTTCGTGACGACATTCGGCATCGACGCGACCTTGACGGGATTCATTTTGGTGATGAGCCAGAACGACACGGCGCGTGTTCGCAGTTGATTCTGAGCAACGCGCACAACTCAGAACCTAGCCGCGAAACCGGCCGAATCAATTTGGTGGCCGGTGTCGCGTTAGCTCAAGGGTTTTGGTCATGAAACAGAGTTTCGATCAGCTCGAGCGACGCCACCCAAAAAAGGGTCGACGACCAGAGCCTAATCACCGAACGCTATGCGCGCCCTGTCTTCGCCTTTACGGAGCGTTTTGTTGCGCCATGATTTTCCAATGTTCAAATTGATCATAACCGAATGCAGAGGTAATCCCCCCGATTGGGAATGGTGCGTCTGCGACATCAGCGATCAGCCGTTGAGGGTAGGTTGGAAAAGAACGCGCGAGGAGGCTAGGCACGAGGCTGAGAGCGCGTTATTCGATCTGCTCGCTTCCGGCGGAAATATCGCTCGCAAGAAAAATATCCCGCCGCGCGGACATTAGATCAGCTACGCACCGGGAGCGGCCTTATCAGGCTGGCCGGTCCAAGCATTGGATCAAGGTATTCCTGTGCTTGCGCTTGGCCTCTTGAGCGTCGTTCCCGCCTTTGCCGGCGCGGACGAGGATGCAATTGCAAAGAACCTCGAAGCCTTCCGTGCCGCGCAGGCGGCCGGCAATACCGAGGTGATCGCCTCGATTTGTGCGGAAGAGCTCAGCTACAGCCACTCAAACGCCAAGATCGACACCAAGGCGTCTCTCCTCAACGGCATTGCCACCGTAAATTACAAATGGACCTCGCTCGAATACAAGGACCCCACGATCCGCATCGTCGGGCCGGCGGCCATCGTGCGCTTCAACTTTGTCGGCGAGCAGGAATTTACCGACGGCAAGAAAACCCCGCAGAACCTACACGTCCTGATGAACTGGCAGAAGCAGGGCAACGACTGGAAGCTCCTGTCACGGGCGGCGACCAAGCTCTGAGCACGGCGCAGCGTTGGGTGGGTTAGCCGGACCACGTCCTCGCGCAGTGGAAAAGCCCAAGTGCGGGCTGAGTAGGCAAATTTGCTGACCCATGCAAACAAAAAGCCCCGCGGGCAAGGGCGGGGCTAGTTCTGGAGTTCTCTAGTGATGCGGTGCGAGCACCGCAAGGGGAGCATGGGTCTGCCTAGCCCTAACGTCTAGCCTGCGTCATCTCCGGGCGCTGGTGCATGTTGTCTCAAGGCTTTTCGTCGTCTGACGGTCGGACGAATAGTAGGATGGCCGCTCCAACGAAGAACAGTGCTCCGATAATCACACTTTCACGGGCACTGACGGGCAAGGCAGGGAATAGCAAACCGACGATCGCGCCGGGCCAGAGCCAGCAGACAGCACCGGCGACCGCAAAAACGATGGCTAGGAATCCTCATCGCCATAGCTTACACCGCTCATTCCCAGGCGCGCGGAGCCGTAGCCGGGGAGCTTTCGGCCAACGCGGCGCACGGCGTGCCTCGCACCACCAACGAGGACAAGCGCCGTGCCGTTCTGACGCTGCTCAATGGAAAGAGGCCGCCAACTGAGGTGGCCTTAGCGTTCCATGTGCTCTGCATGTTCGGCTAACTGTCGCCACTGCTGGGCGATCTCAAGATAAGCCTGCTTCGCATTAGGATCGCGTGTAGCTTCCGCCCTAGCTTCGGCTTCTTCGGCCTTCTTCCGGCATTCTTCGGCCCGTTTCATGCGGATGCACTCCGGTCCCTAAATGAATTTAGGACACCGCTAACCTTAAACTAGGACGCTGGGCCAAGCCCCGCGCGAGAGGCGGAGCTAGGTAAAGTAGGGGGAATGATACGGTGGCTCTCTCCACCGCAAGCGGAGCTATTGCGGTCGGGCTGTAGCGTCCATCGCCTCGGGCTCGTAGGAAACTCGCGATAGCAGAATAGGACAATACACGACAGATTTTCACAAGACGGGCAGCGCGGGTAGGCGGTAGCGTGAATTCGTTCCCGTGCGGAACAGCCACCTAACTACAAACCCCAGCGTTCCCTCACGTCTGGGGTTTGTTCTTGCGCCGCTCGTCAGGCCTTGTTTTGCGGTTCGCGCGGCGACAGGACTCCCTAGGGCGTTTGGGGTGCTCCTCTGTCATTCGCCTTCCGCAATCCTTTGCCTGCCAGCGTTCGTTAGTCGAAGTTCGCCCGGCAATTCCAGTATGTATCCTAGTTGGATCAGTCGGTCTTTGTGTTCAGGCGGGATTGCGCGGTGCATCGGACCCTTGGCGCAGCCCCGCAGCGATACGAATTCTTCGTGGGTCAGTGGTGGTCCAGACAAGCCTTGTGCCATCTCGCGAATATACGTTTCAAACTGTCCGTTTTCGAGTTAGTGACGCTGCCACAATGCGCGCCAAGCCGGCCAGGACGGCCAGAAAGGGCACGTGCGGCGGGCGGCGCGTTTAATAATTGACGTAGATCATGGCGGACCACTTTGGCCCTCCGATAAGGAGGTATGCCCACCCTGCTATTCACCTGCCCCAAAACGCTGATGAAGGTCCAGCATTGGCTTGATGGCGGTGAGGATACGCCAGACTACGAATATGAATCGGTTGTCTGTAAGGCCTGCACCGGACTGCATTTCATCAACCGAAAAACCGGCCCGCTTCTAGGGCAAGAAGACGAACAGCCAGACGGCCAGCGAGGCACGGTGGGCGGCTTTCCGGCGCCAAGCCCCAGGTAGCAGCCGCGTCGTTGCGGCGCAGCCCCTGCGACCTATCGGCAGTCAGAGGGCCTGGCGATAGCCTACCACATGGTGCGACGGCCTGCGGTTCAGCGTGGCGTCCGGAGGGCGGCACAAGAAAAGGCCCGGCGCGATAACACCGGGCCAGTCACCATGTCTCCTACTGGAAAAGGCAGCCGGCCCGAGTGTCCCCCCGACGTCAGGCCACGCCTCTCAACCATGGCCGGAACCCGCCAGCCACAGGTTCACTGTATGACACTTTCATGAACCCCCGCCTTGAGGCGGATCAAAACAGGGCCAGGAATCCAACCCCAGCGGAAAAAGCGAGACCGCCGCATCAAGATTCATACCAATTTTCAAAGGGCTGGCCACGAGCCTCGCCCGCCAGCGGCGCGGCGTTCGATTTCGGTGGTGGCCGGCATCGTCTGGATGACGTGTCTGATTTGCTCAAGCGTTGGCACCCGCTCCTCCCGACGGGCCTTGGCTATCCTGGTCTCTTTGGCCGACAGGTTGAAATATTCGGCGTCGGAGTACGAAATTCGGGATTTGTACCGCGGCTGACCGGCCAACCAAATGAAGAACCGTTTCAGGGCGTTCAGGGTAGCGTAAAGCGTTGCCTTGCTCAGAGGCTCGTTAGTCTGAAGGCTCATTCGCTCCGCGAGGTTCGCCTTGAATCCCTGCGCTTGTTCAATATGGAATGCCTTGAAGTCTCGGAATTTCGTATACGTCTCGAAGCGATTCAAAGCCTTCGCCACGGCGTCGAGCGTTGACTCGCTAAAGCCCTGAGCTTCGGCCAAGTAGACAAAGTAAGCGCGCTTGATTCGCTCGTTCTGGGCTCTATGCATTTTTCATTGGCTTGAACCTTGTCCCTTGTCGCTGTTGTCACAGTTCACGGAGGGAATGGCACTCCCTCCTAAGCTCAACGGTCAGCTTGTTAGGCGTTCCCTTCTGCCTGCCGCCGCTCTTGGTTTGTCCTTTTGGCCTGCCTGCCATTTCTACTTATTTCTAGTTTGGAAATTAGCCCTCTGGGCTATACGGCCAGCCATATGCCTTCTGGACATGCGTGTTCGTCGACACGAATTGATCGAGACCCGAAACCGGCAGCCGTCATATTTGATTTCGTCGATCCGGAAGTTTATGCCAATTGTGTGGCCGCACTGACTAAAGCTGCCTCCTGGCTGTGGATATCTTGGAAATCTCCGGCGCTTCCAAAAAGTAAATTGACTTTCCCCTAGTTGAGGCGGTGGGCTAGTCCATGGCCTACCGACCGAGCGAACTCGCAGAGCGCATTTCTAACCTACGCGAGCCCACCGAAAGAATTATGTTCAGGCTGCCGGTCGCAGCGGCTCGCGTTATGGCTCGCGAGATTATCAAACAGGCTCCGCAGGACGGTTACATGGCCGTTGTCGAGCAATGGCGGCCATTACCCAACGGGCAGATTGAACTCACGGTGAGCCGTTTGCGGGCGGCAGACTAGACTCGAGGGGGGCGTCTCAAATGCGGGTCACTATTGAAATCAACCTCGCCCTTTGGGGCATGATCCTTTGCACAGCGATGCAAACTGGCCAACGTTTCGTGGTCTACTAGTCAAAGAGCCATCGAGCGAACGCGACCGTTGCCCAGCCTATCGCGATAAACCATCCAATCGTGGCGACTCCAGCCAGAGCTAGCCATGCCCATGGCCATATTCTGACGCGCCTCCGCAAGCCCGTCGGGGGCTCATCAGGCAATTTGGATTCGATGTTCATTGAATAGATACGGCGCTACGATGATTAGGTTGCAGAGGACTTTGCCTATTTGTCGTATCGGGAATTCTGGGGTTCAGGCGCACACAATACTGTGATGTGGCGACGGCTCAATGAAAGCTGACAATTAAGCTAGCTGATCAACCTTACCCGACGTGTCGTCCTGTAATCGTCGGACCTCTTCTTCCCAATGGAAGTTCGGCCTCACGTCGGCGCCCCGCCGACCGCAAGCACTGCAGACAAACCGCGGCTCGAGATCGGATAGTCTTATGTCATCAGCCAAGCCAGCGACGGGGTGCTACTTACAAGGTGGCTTGGTGCTCGCCATCCGTTGGCAAATTATTTCGCAACCTTTATAGACTGATTTAGCCGCACATTCCGAGGTGCATTTTTGTGAATAACAGTTTGGGTACGAATTGCTTTGATCCTTTGGTGCCGCCAAAGCGCCGGTGGTCAATAGCACCGTTAGCACGGCAACAAATGCTGAAATACGAAGCATAGGAATCCTCCGGCAATTTGCGTTGAAAATAATTCCTGAAGCTTAAATAGCTCGGCATCGCGCACAAGCTCTATTTCCCGCCGACGTTGCAGATTTTTCCGATTAACAGGACGATGGGGCCTTAAGAGGCGAATACAAAAGAATAGATGATCCAGCACCAGACCCCGACGACGATGGTCGACATGATGAGATCACGTGGTTTGACGAATTGATTGGACGACGTCTGACCGCCGCCGGCAATGCTCAAAATCTGATCGGCGGTGTCGACCGTGACCGGCAGCATCGGATGCCCGAGCTTGTGCGCGGCACCGGCGATCGCAGCAACGGCCATCTCTGGTGGAACGTCAAACCATTCGCCGTTGCAGCGATGGCTTTCACAAAATGAAAGCGTTAACACGCGCCCTCAGCAGGATCGCTTGCTTTGCGAATTGTCACCCGCGAGTGGTCCTAGCCCTCACGTTGGCGAGCATCGTGGCTGTCATTGGGCTCGGTATCTTCGGCGCCGTATCGTTGGTCACGCAACCGGTGTTGTCAAAGTTTCTACTGTTCGCGGTCATCACGTTGGCGGCGTTTGTCGTGATCCAGCGCTATTTCACGAACGGATCGACGAGTTGAATTCAGTTCGGGGCCTTCGGGCCTCGCGCGCAAGGCGGTCGGCTGCCGCGGATGTACCGGCACCGATTTGCCCTGCGATGCTAATTACAAATCACAATCATCGAAAATGAGGAATAGAAAGATGCCAACTGGCAAGGTCAAAATGTTCAATGAGGAGCGCGGATTCGGCTTCATCAAACCAGACGACGGAGGCTCCGACATTTTTTTTCACGTTACCGCTCTGCGGGAGGGCGACGAAATCCTCAAGGACAAGGCCGTCACGTTTGAGGCCGGTACCGACCCTAAGTCAGGGAAGACCAAGGCAATTAGCGTTGATCTGCTCTGACGGAAGGATTGGGGAAAATTGCCATGACGACCATCGAACTGATTGCTACGGCTATTGCGATTCAAGGCGTGGCTGTTCTTTTCCCCAGGCAAAATGCGTCTCAAGGCCTGCGAGAGATCGCCCGTCGTCGAGCCGAGAAGATCAACGGCCAAGAGACGGCGACCGAAGGAGGCGCGCATGTCGCCGAAGGTGATTTTTTGAGGGCCGGCCATGCCCCATGATTCCGCCGATCGGGCCGTGAGTGAAGCCGCTAGGGGTTGGGTGCCTATGGTTCTGCGCTACGCCAGTCCTTGCCAGCAATCCGGCAAGCCTCGCGAATGCTTTGTAGAGCGTCTAGAATATGGCGGCGCGGCGCCCAATGCAGAGAATCGAACGTGTCGTCAAATCCGATCCGCGCAGCTTCCCCCTTAGCGAGGCTCTCGTGATCGGGAATGAAATAGGCCGTGAACTGCTCTCCAACCTCGAGCTTTTTTGGCAGACCGCCTGCAAAAGGACCGATCGAAAGTTCAGTATTTTGCGGATAGTTGTGTATCGGATTCAAAAGGAAAAAAGAGCTGGTCTTTTGAAAGGGAAATCTCTTTCTAGGTCGGGCGATGGCGGTGCGAAGCGTGACTTGCGCCGGCCCCATATTTGTCGCGATGAGTGCCAACACCTGTTCGCCGACCACTCCCCGCGCCGGCTAAATCGACCTCATCATCTGGAATGAAACCTGGACGACCGGTTTTGGGTATATGAACTTGGACCAAACGTTCCAGATGAAGCTCGCAAGCGAGACTCCTGCGGAACAGAGGCTGATCACAAGCGCCCAATCGGCAGTCTGCATTTCAGCCCTTCCACATGGATAAAGTCGGCGGTGTTCAGCTAACTCAGCCAAGGCGCGATGCCGGTCGCGAACCACTTCGCGCTTCTCATAATGAACCAAGCCAGCCGGGTTCTCGCATTGAAAAGCCAGGGCAGCCGCACCGATGATCTTGTCGGATGATCCATTTGATCCAGAGCCGCAGCGATTCGATCGGTCGTTTGCTTATCGATCTGATCAACTTTCCTGCTCATTTCCCCCTCGACCTTCGGGATGGCGGGCTCGAACTGCATGAGCAGAACATAATCACCCCCTGCCGGAATGCCACGCTGTCCAAAGACAAACACGCGGTTGAATGCTAATCTGAAACCATTGACATCCGAAGGAGGGTTGCAATGCGCAAATCGACATCGACATTGGCGCTGCTTTTGGCGGGCTGTGCAACAATCGCAACCGTATGCGCGGTGGCGGTGGGTGTGGCATTCGCTCAAGAAATGCAACCGCCGATCAATGCAGATGAGGTAAAATGGGGGCCTGCCCCACCGAATATTCCAGCAGGAGCCCAAATCGCCGTCCTTGCTGGTGACCCATCATCGGACGGACCTTATGTTGTTCGGCTGAAGATGCCTGCGAACTACAACGTCCCTGCTCACTATCATCCGAAGGATGAAACCGTCACCGTGATTTCGGGTGATTTCCACGTCGGCATGGGTGACAAACTCGACATGCAAAAAGGGTTGGTGCTCAATGCGGGTGGTTTTGGTGCGGTGCCTGCGGGCATGCGCCACTATGGCTGGACTGACGGTGGGACAGTTGTGCAAATTCACGGCAACGGGCCTTTTGCGATCACCTACGTCAACCCGGCGGATGATCCGAGCAAAGGAATGACCAAAGCCTCCGATTAGACAACAACCAACAGACTGACGTCGCGGCCGTGACGTTTGATAAGAAGCCCGCCGGTCGCGTCATGCCGGCGGGTTTTTGTTTCCCCCGGATTCCGACCTTCTCGACCGGCGCCACGAGAAAGTGCTTGCCGTTCTCGCGCTTGAGGATCGTCGATCGGCGTCCCCATATAATACCACGTGCCGTCGCCGGCGATTCTCATGTCGAGATCGCCGCAGAAGGGCGGATTCCAAAAATGCACCGCGGAAGCCCTTTTTCGGTGGCTTCGGCTTTTGCAGCGTTCTTGGCAGCAACCACCAGGCCTTCCGAGAGCTTGATTCAGTTTCCGTCCTTGCTTCGCCATGGTTTGACCTGAGTCTGAATCGCGTGTGCATACCCAAAAATGTAGATGCGATGGCGATCGGATCAGTTCGCCACGTCGTGATGCCGTTCATACACTTAAATGCCGATAATATGGGGATAGTTTAATTCAACAATGGTTCGCGCATCCGCTTGCGGTTCGGCAAAATCGGATAAAATGCACGGACCGAACTCCCCACGGATTCGCTCGTGGCCGATTTCCAAGACGGACGTGGATAACCGGCCGGTGACCGGCGCCAAAAATATAGGGTGCTCGCCGATCGATAGTAGACCGTAACTGAATCCCCCTCGTCGCCAAGCGAGTGGTGCAAAACCCGGCTTCCATTGAGCCTCGGCGTTTTGCGGAATGCAAACCCTGATGCACCTGGGCCTTGGCGGGGCCGAGTGCTCAATGGATACCTCATGGCCAAAGACCGAAAACAGCTCTACGGCGGCCGGATCCCGAAGGACTATCTGCCGGCACACAACCATGTCACCCACAACGGCTTCCGAAGGTTTTGGATTCCGCCTGAATGGGTCGAGTCCGGCGCATGGGCAGAATGTCCCTGCGGATGTCAACTCGGCCGCAAGTGGAGCGAGCCGAAGAGGCACTACGCTTGGAGCGAACGCACCAAAGCGCAGGTCAAGCGCCTCGCAAAGGAGCGGAGTGTGCGTCTGGAGGGGGCGGTCGGCTGATGTCCGGCCCCCTCCCCTACACCGAGGCCTCATGACCCGCGATCCTCTCACATGGGACGATCTGCCCGAATATCCTGATGACGAGGAGATCGGGGAAGTCGTACTTGGGAAAAAGAAGCGTGAACAGTTCCGCGCTCTTGCCGACTTGCGCGAGATCGACGGAATGCCGAAAGTGGATCCGTTCTGGGGCGGCCGTCCTAAACGACTTGTCCGAAAATTCATCGAAAGCGACCAGCAGGTCACGGCTGCGTCCTCGTCACGGGAGCAAAGAGGGCCATGGCACGAAACAAAGACCACCCGCACGGCCTAAAGTCGCGCAAGCGCACTGACGGAACGGCCTGGTATTGGCTGCCAAACGAGGCAGCGGTGAAGGCCGGCTATCCGGTGAAGTCGGTGAACTTGACCATGTATGCCGACCGCCCCGACTTGCTGAAGGCAAAGGCGGAGCGCTGTCAGGCCGAAATGAATCTATGGATGCGTCAAGGAAAGATGCCGGAGAAGCAATTCAATGGCACATTCCGCGATCTCTTTGAGCGCTACCAGACGCAGCCGAAAAGCACATTCCACGAGATCAAGCCGAATGTGCGGCGATCGTATCTCGTCTACCTGCGCAAAATGATCCGGCACATCGGACCACTCACGCTCAACAACTCCACCGGACTCGACGTGAAGGAATGGTTCGCGGAGTGGCGTGTCGGTGTAGATGGCCGCGACCAGCTTGCGGCGGCCAACATGGCTCTGTCGGTGTTGAAGGCAGCGGTGTCATTCGGCGTGATCTGCCGGCTCGATGGCGTGAAAGAGTTTCAGGACGTTCTGGCTGAACTGGAATTTCCCAAGCCGAAGCACCGCAAGCAGGCGCCGACGCCGCAGCAGATCATTGCCGCCCGGCTTGCTGCGCACAAGCACGGGGCGCCGGAGCGGGCCCTCGTCTACGCTCTGCAGTTCGAGACGACCGCCCGGCAATGGGACTTCACTGGCGTCTGGTTGCCATTGTCGGACCCGAAACCGTCCGCCGTGATCGACGGGTTCACCAAATGGGTCGGACCGCATTGGTCCGACATCAAGGACGGAGTCTTGAGGATCCGGCCAACCAAGACCGAAGACTCGACGGCGGTCGAAATCACCTACGACCTGTCGGCCTGCGACATGGTGGTCGAGGAACTCGCGCATGACGCCGTCCGCGAAGGTCCGATGATCATCAACCGCAGCACCGGCCTGCCCTACCGGCCGAAGGCCTTCAACGAAGGCTGGCGGAAGGACTATGAGGCGGCCGGCATTCCGAAGGAAATCTGGAATCGCGACACCCGTGCTGGCGGCATCACCGAGGCGCGGCTGTCGGGGGCATCACAGGATGATCGGCGCCGGCTGGCAGGCCATGCTGACGCCGATCTACTATGAGCGCGGCGTTGTCGATATGCAGGTCCATCGGAATGTGATGGCGGCACGACGGCAATTCCGGGCGAAGAACGGGTCGTAAACAAAAGTTAGGAACGCGCTGGGAACGCGGAACGGGACACTCAAGAAACTGTAAGTTGATCAGTCCGTTAAGGGGCGCTGTTGGATAAGCGCATTTACGGAGCTGTTAAATATCCCCGTTAATTTGCCTTTTGCGGCGCCAGCATCCTGCCCTCGATCTTCGGCAGATCGTCCATGGTGGCGGACTTGTCGGTCCCGGCGCGGCGCGCCATTTCGACGGTGAGGCGCTCGGCCGCTTCCGGCGCCATCAGTCCGAGAATGTCGGCCATCTTGCGCGGCGCGATCTGGGAGGCGATCTCGAACAACACCGGCATTTCCAGCCGGTCGAACACCTTGGCGGCATCCTTCGGCTTCATCCCTTCGTACATGGTGATGATCCCCTTGAAGCGCGCCACCTCGGCTTCGTTCTTCTGCTGGGTAGCCGTGGTGATCCGCGACTCGATCGCCTTCAACTCCTCCACGCGCGCCTCGACGCGCTTTTCGGTGGCCTTCAGGAGGCTCTCGCGAATGTCGATCTCGCGCGCGCGGGTTTCGAGCTCCTGCCGACGCGCCTGCAGGCGTTCGAGGATGGCGCGCTCGGAAGGCGAGACGGTTTGAGGCTGCTGCTCGGCGCGCATGGGCTCGGCCTTCCCGACATCGGGCATCGCCATCTTGGCAGCCGCCTCCTCCTTCGGTTTCTCCTTTACCGAGCCCGTGATGTCAGCGGTTTCCGGCCTGTTTCTGCCGGGAAAGTTGAAGGTTTCCTGCGCCCATGACGGTTGGGTCGATTCCGGCCGGTAATCGAACACATAACCGCCGTCGAGCACGAGGCCTGCGACCTTAAGCACCGCAAGGCCGAAAATCGCGACCAGGACGACTGGAAGGACGCGAATGTCACGAAATGATTTCATGCGGCAAGGCCATTGGACCTTCTGCGGTCGCTGAAAGCCTGGGCTGCCGCGGCGACCGCCTTGGCGGGGGTGGCCTCCGGCGTCGCCGGCTGCGGCTCAGGCGGCCGCGCGGCGACCGCGATCCTGGATAGCCGCCGCACCACATTTTCACTTTCGGCCAGCTGCTTTTTCAATTGCAGGGACATCTCGCTCGCCGAGTTGAGCTGATTGCCGAGATTCTCGTTGACGTCACGCACCGTATGCTTGAGGCCGCCGATCGCCCGCTCGGCGATCTCGGTTGCCGTGATCAATTCCGCAATCGTTGCCTTGAGCGAATGTTCGTCGGCCTTCAGCCGCTTCAGGCGCGTGTTCAACAGCATGCAATAACCGATCGTGACCACGAGCAAAATCGCCACGAGACTCTCGATCGCAACCCCGAATAAGTGACTCATTGGGCCTCCATCATCTTTGTCTGCTCGTCGGCCTTCTCGAACATCGCGAAGGTGGTATTGGGCTTGCGCAGCTGCTTGGTGACACGGATGGCCACACGATCCCCCACCCGGCCCATCCGCCCCTCCGTCAGGGTGACATTCCCGCATCGCACCGCCACCAACGCATCGGCCCGCATGTCCAGCGGCAGCGTGTCGCCCACCTTCAGCTTCATCAATTCCTTGAGCGGGATATCGGCTTCGTAAAGGACGGCGTCGACGGCAATCTCGGCTTGCGCGACTTCGGTGGCGAAATGGCCTTCCCAGATCGGATCGCGGCCGAACTTCTCGCCCATGAACATCTGCAACAGAACGTTGCGGATCGGTTCGATGGTCGCATAGGGCAGGAGCAGTTCGACATTGCCGCCGCGGTCTTCCATGTCGATGCGCAAGCGCACCAGGATCGCCGCGTTGGCGGGCCGGCTGATGGCGGCAAAGCGCGGGTTGGTCTCCAGCCGGTCGATCGTGAACGTGACCGGCGACAACGGCCGGAAGGCCTGTTCGGCATCCGCCATCACCACTTCGACCAGCCGCTTGACGAGATTGGTTTCGATGGTCGTGTAGGGACGGCCCTCGATGCGCAACGAGGTTTGCCCGCGGCGGCCGCCGAGCAGAACGTCGATCATCGAATAGATCAGGCTGGAATCCACCGTCACCAGGCCGAAATTCTCCCACTCCTCGGCCTTGAACACGCAGAGCACCGCCGGCAACGGAATCGAATTCATGTAGTCGCCGAACCGGACCGAAGTGATGCGGTCGAGCGAGACTTCGACATTGTCGGAGGTGAAGTTGCGAAGGCTGGTGGTCATCAGCCGCACCAGGCGGTCGAACACGATTTCGAGCATCGGCAGACGCTCGTAGGAGACCATCGCCGAATCGATAATCGCGCGGATGCCGGAATTGTTGTCGAGATTGACTTCGCCGGCATTGAAACCGAGCAGGTTGTCGATCTCCTCCTGCGACAGAACCCGCTCGCCGCCGTTCTTGCCGCCGCCGAAATCGCGGCTGCCGTCTTCGACCATGGCGGCCCATTGCAGCGCCATCGTCTCGGTGAGCTCGTTGGCCGCCGCCGCTTCCGCAGCCTTGGCCGGATCCTCGGAGCCGAGCGAGGCCTCCCATTGCGCCGCTATTGCATCCTGATCGACTGGATCGTTGCCCGCCATGATTCTAGATCCGTCCCGTCACTGAACGACGACTTCCTTGAACAGCACGGCGCTGACCTGATACGGCGACAGCACCAGGTTGACGCGTCGGGTCAGCTCCTCCTTCAGGCGGAACAGGCCGGCCGAGCCGCTCAGGTCGCTCGGACGCAGCTCTCGCAGATAGGTTTGAAAGATGTCGATAACGCGCGGCAGCGAAGGCCTTATCGCCTCGGCCTGTTTCTCTTCCTTGACCTCGAGCACGAGCTTGACCTTGAGAAATTGCACGCGGTCACCGGGCTGTCCCGCCAGATTGACGAGCATGTCCGGGACTTCGACATAGGACGGCGGCTTCGGCGGCGCCATCGCCTCAGCGTGCATCTCTTCGCCGCCGTGCCGCATGAGGAAGAACCAGCCCGCGCCGCCGCCGATGATGGCAACCACCGCAACCGCGGCGATGATCAGCTTGAGTCTGCCCCTTGGCCTGGGGGCTTCAGCAACCGCGCCAGCTTCTGCCTGTTCGTTATCTGCCATCGCCCGCCCGGTTGCGATCTTTCTGAGGATTTCGATGCCGGCAGGCGGCCCGATGACGCGATACAAAACCGCCGGCGCTCTTGATCGAGACGCTAAGGTAGCAATGGTTAATGGAATCTTTCTTTTGTCCCGCAACTGGGAAAAAGTTGCCGGGCAAACATGGTCAACAAGACCTTATTGCCGCCCGGGCCGACTCCCATCCCGACATCCAACTCATTGAAAGAGAGCAGCTTTCCAGACTGGCACGGCTTTCGCTGTGTGCTTCAGCGAACCGCGGCTTGGGAGAGCCTTGGCGGTTTAAAGGATCCGCGAAGTCAGGCCTGGGAGGGCAACGGCTCGCGGATCGTTCAGGGGAGAACGAGCGATGGAGAATGCGCTTCTCATCGGACTTTCGCGGCAAACAGCGCTTGACCGGCAGCTGGGTGTCATTGCCAACAATATCGCGAACGTAAATACCGCAGGCTACAAGGCCGACAACACGCTGTTTGAGGAATTCCTCAACACGCCGGCGCACGAAGACAACTTCGTCGGGCTCGATCGCCGCGTCAGCTACGTCCAGGATCGCGGTACCTTTCACGATTTCAGGCAAGGCCCGGTCGAGGAGACCAAAAATCCCCTCGACGTGACCATCGACGGCTCCGCCTTCCTGGTGGTGCAGACGGCGGCCGGCGAGCGCTATACCCGTGACGGCGGCCTGCATCTGAACAATCAGGGCCAGCTCGTGACCGTCGCCGGCAACCCGGTGCTCGGCACCGGCGGTCCGATCACCTTCCAGCCGACCGATCACGACATCAACATCACGCCCGACGGCACCATCACGGCGGTGGCAGGCAACGTCAGGACGGATTCGATCCGCGGCAAGTTGCGTCTCGTCAGCTTCGCCGACCCGCAAAGCCTCCAGAAAGAGGGTTTCAACCTCTTCACCGCCGACCAGGGCGCGGCGCAGGTCGACACCAAATCGGTGGTGCGCCAGGGCTACATCGAAAAATCCAACGTCAGCGCGGTCGCCGAAATGGGGCGCATGTTGGACGTCACGCGAGCCTACACGGCGATCTCGAATCTGCTGCAGCAGCAGAACGATTTGCAGAAGACCGCAATTCAGCAACTCGCCGACGTTCCGGCCTAGCGGTATTTCAGGAGACCATCCATGCAAGCTCTTCATACTGCTGCGACCGGAATGGCGGCCCAGGAACTTAACGTCCAGGTCATCTCCAACAATATCGCCAACCTTCGCACCACCGGCTTCAAGAGGCAGACCGCGGCCTTTCAGGATTTGATCTATGAGCACATCCGCCGGGTCGGCGCGCAGGCCTCGGATCAGGGCACCATCCTGCCGGTCGGCATCGATATCGGCGGCGGCGTGAAAACCGTCGGCACGCCGCGACAGATGACGCAGGGAACGCTTTCGCAAACCGGCAACGATCTCGACCTCGCGATAACCGGCGAAGGCTTCTTCAAGATCCAGATGCCCGACGGCACCTTCCAGTACACCAGGGACGGCACGTTTCAGATGGACAACACGGGCCGTATCGTCAACGCCCAGGGAAATCCGGTACAGCCGACGATCACGATACCGCAAAATGCTTCAGGCCTGACCGTCAACCAGCAAGGCCAGGTCTCGGTGACCCTGCCCGGAGCCGCAAACACTTCTACCGTGATCGGCCAGATCGGGCTGACGCGCTTCGTCAACAAGGGCGGCCTGCAGCCGGTCGGGAATAACCTTTTCATCGACACGCCCTCGTCCGGCCCGCCGCAGGATGGTCTGGCCACCGCCGAAGGTTTTGGAACCATCAACCAGGGCAGCCTCGAGCAGGCCAATGTCGATGTCGTCTCCGAGATGTCGGACCTGATTGCTGCCCAGCGCGCGTATGAAATGAACGCGAAGGTGATCAGCGCCGCCGACCAGATGTTGCAATCGACCACCGCGCTGTTCCGCTGAGGGAGAAGACGATGACTGCACGTTCGCTTCTCCTTGCCGCAGCCCTGCTCCTCGCCGTTCCGGCGACGGCGCTGGCGCAGGCGCGCGAGGACACCATCGCGGTTCCGGTGCTTCGCGCCGATGTCACGGTGCAAAGCGATATCGTGCGGGTCGGCGACATGATCGAGAACGCCGGCACGGCCGCCCAGATCGCGATTTATCGTGCGCCGGATCTCGGCACCACCGGTTCGCTGCCGACCGCGCAGGTGATCGCCGCGCTGCAGACGCACAAGGTCATCGGCGTCGACACCAGGGACATCAAGACGGTTTCGGTCACGCGGCTGGCGCGAACGATCGCGAGCAAGGAAATCGAATCCCGCGTCGCGCAGGCGCTGGAACACCGCAAGGGCCTGGGCGATGCCGCCAACCTCAGCCTGACGTTCGACCGAGAGGTTGCCGACCTCAGGCTGGAAGCCTCGAACAGCGGCGCCATGCAAGCGGCGTTGGTGCGCTATGAGCCGCGCAACGGCCGCTTCGACATCACTTTCGAGATCGAAAGCGAGGTCTCGTCCGCGCGAGCGCGGTTGCGCTTCACCGGGGTTGCGATCGAAACCGCTGATGTGGCCGTGCTGACGCGCAATGTCGAGCGCGGCGAGGTCCTCAAATCCGCCGATGTCGTCAACGAGCGGCGTCCGAAACCGGAAATCGTCGGCGACGTGGCGGCGCGTGGTCAGGCCGTCGGCATGCAAATGCGAAAGCCGCTTCGTGCCGGCCAGGTGCTCAAACTTGCCGATCTCGGCAAGCCCGATCTGGTGCAGCGCGACGATGGTGTGACGCTAATCTACGAGACTGCTGGCCTTTATCTCACCATGCGCGGCAAGGCGCTGGACAGCGGCAGCGAAGGCGACACGGTCAGCGTTCTCAACCTGCAGTCGAAGCGCGCCGTATCCGGTGTCGTCATCGGCCGCGGACAGGTCGCTATCGCGGTCGCCGCGCCGCGGCTTCCCGTCGCCACCGAGGCAACATCCACCACCGGAGCAACCGAAACGGCCGCGCCGGTTTCGGTCGCCGCCACTACCAACACGCAGACTTCTCCAAAAGCCGAGTAAACGTAGATGTTGACAGCCAGTATCAATCGTATCGCACTCACCGGCACCTTGCTGACGATCGTCAGCATCGCAGGCGGATGTTCTGCGGTCGACCGACTTTCACAGATCGGCGAGCAGCCAAAACTCACGGAAATCGACAATCCCACGGCAAGGCCCGGCTACAAGCCGGTGCAGATGCCGATGCCAAAACCGGAAGCGGTTTCCTACAACGCCAATTCGCTGTGGCGAAACGGCTCGCGGTCGTTCTTCAAGGACCAGCGCGCCCATCAGGTCGGCGATCTCCTGACCGTCACCGTCAGCATCTCCGATCAGGCCAACTTCGCCAACGAATCCCAGCGCAGCCGCAAGACGACGGACGATTCGGGCGTGACCGACTTCTTCGGCAAGGGCCTTCTCACCGGAGCGGCCGCAACTCTCTTCAATGACCGCATCTTCACCGGAGATTCGCAATCCTCCTACGACGGCAAGGGCTCCATCGTGCGCCAGGAAACGCTGCAGACCAGCATCGCCGCCGTCGTCACCCAGCTGTTGCCGAACGGCAATCTCGTGGTCGAAGGCAAGCAGGAAATCCGCGTCAATTTCGAAAAGCGCGAGCTGATCGTCGCCGGCATCGTGCGACCGGAGGACATCCAGAGCGACAACACCATCGATTCAAGCAAGATCGCACAGGCCCGCATCGCCTATGGCGGCCACGGCCAGATCACCGACGTGCAGCAGCCGAGATATGGCAGCCAGGTGCTGGACGTATTGCTGCCATTCTGACACCCGGGTTTCCTGGACTTCTGACTTGAAGATGCCCGGATAAAACGAGCTCCCACATCGCATCGCGAACCTAGGCGCGATGTGATGTACTGCGCGGCCTTCGTCAGCTCCCCTGGCGAAGGCCGCAACTTTTTATACGGAGCTCAAGAAATCAATGACTTACAAAGAACAAAAGGCGTCTGGCTTGCACGATGCTACCGCTGTTTTGCAGAACAATGCACGAACCTGTGCCAAGACTGACACACCAGTAACACAGCGTTGTTCGATGGGGGTGCTCAATGCTGGCGCCGCCTGACCCCCAAAACGCGCGAAGGGCCGCCTCGGCAAAGGCAGCCCCGGAGATCGCACAATCAGAACAAGAGCGAAGATACACAATCCCGGCCGATGCTCAAGTCTTCATTGAGGGACTGCTGTCCCTCTGGTTGACAATGATCAGCATCGTCGCCTCTCTCACATGGGGGGCGCGATGAACAAGCACATCAAGCCCGACAGCTTGACGCCAGAAGAAATTGAAATGGCGCATCGGGCGAAGGCGGCCCTTTACAGCCAGCGCGGTACCCAGCAATCCACCAAGTGCACCTGCATCGACGCCGTTGAAGAGATCATCTTCCTGCGCGCTGATGATTTCGTCATTCAAGTCGAGATGGCCGATCCGCGCGACCGCTGGAGGCACACCGGTGAACTACCACCCGCCGTTGTCCCGGAGTCGTCTCCGAAGAAGGAATATCGCACGCCGCAGGCGACCATAGACGCATTCTTCGGCTGGGTAGTGCGCCAGGATCAAACTTATCAAGCCCGTTGGCTTGCCGAGCATCCGAGGGACGAGGCCTATCTTCGCAAGCTCTGGGAGGACAAATGCAAACCCCAGAGCAAATGAAGGCGACCGCCGCCGCGTTTGAGGCGCGGCGGGCCGCGCTGAAAGTCGTGCCCCCACCGGATCCCACTCAGCCGACGCCGCCCCAACTGACTAGTAAGCCGGCGTCCTCCTACACGATGCGTGCGATCAACTGGTTCTGGCCCGGAAGGTTCGCGATCGGCAAATTGGCTATCATCGGAGGACTGCCAGACAAGGGTAAGGGACTAATCAGCTGTTCTCTGATAGCCGCCTGCACCAGTGATGAAGTCATCGAACTGCCGTGCAAAGAGGGCCGCACACCCAAAGGCACGGCTATCTGGTTCAGCGCCGAAGATGATATCGAGGACACTGTCATACCGCGCCTCGTCGCAGCGGGGGCGAATCTCGACAAGGTCGAAATCGTTGGAATGACGAAGGGCCCGGACGGAGAGCGGATGTTCAATCTGGCGACCGACCTGGAGCTACTGAGAAAGAAAATCGACGAGCTTGGCGATGTCGTGCTCGTAATTATCGATCCAGTGTCGGCCTATCTCGGCGTCGGAAAGATCAACAATTCCTCGACGACGGATGTGCGTGCCGTTCTTGCCCCCCTCACGAAGTTGGCTGAAGAGAAGAAGCTCTGCGTCATCGGCGTTATGCACTTCAACAAGAAGTCCGACGTGACCAACGCCATGCTGCGCATTGCCGACAGTCTTGCCTATGTGGCGACAGCTCGGCATGTCTATGCCACGGTAGATGATCCCGAGGATGAAACCGCCCGCCTGTTCGTGAAAGCCAAGAACAACCTTGCGCCGGACAAGAGCGCCCTGCGCTACAGGGTCGGCGTGCGGATGGTCGGCCACGATCCCGACAGCAATCAGGAAATCTGGGCTCCTCATATCGAATGGGATGCCAAGTATGTCGAGATCACGGCTAGCGAGGCGATGGAGGCCTCTTCCGGCAAGTCTTCATCGCGTCAAGAGGCGGAGGAGTTTCTGCGCAGCAGGCTCGCTTATGGTCCGGTCCCGGTCAGCGAAATCGAGGAGGAAGCCAAGGCTCACGGCATATCGGTCAGTGGCGCTCTCAAGCGGGCGAGAAAAAAGCTCGGGGTGATCTGCTCCAAGGAGGACGGCAAGTTGGGCGGAAAATGGTTCCTCGAGATGGCAAAGGCTCAGCATGACGCTGCCTAAGGGAAGCAGAGCAGTGGAAGGGGTGCAGGTGAGGAAGTGCACGCCTTGCACGCCTTCGAAGGGGAGCAAGAAGGGGAGCAGTCAGTATGTGTAAGTTATTGATATTATATAAAGGAGAGCAAGGAGAGCAAAAAACCCTCCCTGCCCCCCTTCGGCAGACCAATAGGAACATGACGTGAATGACAGGAGGGGGAATGATGAAGCCCAAAGATCAGAAGCCTAAGGGAGGCGATCAGACCGCAATAAAGCTGAGGCTCGATGCCAATAAACCAGAGGGCAAGTTTAAATTGCTGGGCGGCAGTCAGGCGGACCAATGGAACAATAGGCTCAACAGTCAAACCCTCAACGCGCTGCCGATCGCTCACTCGAAAAACAACGATAGCATCACCGAAGCATGTTTGGCCGTCTCTTACGGTGTGATGGATATGGCACCGGCCGATCCCATCGAGGGAATATTGATCGCGCAATTGATGGCGGCGAACGAGGCCGCGCTGGCGATGTATCAGAAGGGCTGGGCACAACCACCGGAATACTTCGAGGCGCGAACGAAATATCTGCAGCTGGCGGATAAAGCCGCCCGCACCGTCATGATGCTCACGGAACGGCTCGATCACCACCGAGGCCGAGGGCAACAACAGATCACGGTGAAGCACGTCACCACGAACAACGTCACTGCCGATCAGGCGATCATTGCCGATAGCGTTACCACCGGTGCCGGTCGCAATGTCGCATCTCCTGCGCTCCTGGCTGCCGGTTCCGGGACGCCTATGCCAATCCTCGACGAGATAAAGCGACGTGATCCGGTGAGGGTGGGGAGGGTTCCGAAAACGAAATGAGCGACAACCCCATGCACCGATGTGATGCCGCTCCGAGGTGCAGAGCTAAATCCAAGCGCACTGGCCTGCCCTGCCGATCGCCGGCAGTGAGGGGCTATCGTGTTTGTAGGATGCACGGCGCCCGCGGCGGCGCACCGAAAGGAAAGAAGAACGGCAATTTCCGGCATGGTGGTCGGACAAAAGAAGCCACCAGCGCGTCGCGCTACATCAACGAGCTTGCCCGTCTTTTGCGGAGCGGAGATTAAGTCAGAGTAGTTAGCGTCTTACTCGTGGGTCAACAATTTGCTCAGATCGTCAGCGATCAGGAACGCGTGGGAGCCCTGCGCTTGCCTCGAAAGGGCGGCTGTTGAGCGCCCTCCAGATCGTGCCGACGCCGCATTCGTACTCTGTGGCTAGCTCAACAATCGTCTTGCCGGCAGCATAGCGATCAGCGATTACGCGCTTCTCTCCTGCATCGAGTGCCTGTGGCCGTCCAAATTGCTTGCCCTTCGCCCTGGCCCGCTCAATGCCTTCCTCGCAACGCTTGCGGATCAGCCCGCGCTCGAACTCGGCAATGCCGCCCATGATCGTCAGCATCAGCCGGCCGACATCCGTAGTCGTGTCGCACCATGTCTCCCCAAGGCTTACAAAGCCGCAGGAGAGTGCTTCCAGTTCGTGCAGGATGTTGTGCAGGTCGCGGCTCGAACGCGCCAGGCGGTCCAGTTTGGTCACCACAACGGTATCGCCGGGAAGCAGAACCTTCATGAGCCTGTTGAACTCCGGGCGATCCTTGGCGGACTTGCCGGATTTCTTCTCGCTGAATATCCGCTCGCAGCCGGCAGCATTCAGCGCGTCAACCTGGGCCGCATAGTCCTGGGTCTTTGAGCTGACCCGCGCATAGCCGTATTTCATCGAAGGTGCTCCTTTTGGAAATCTGACTTTCGGAATCGTAATTGATTTGCCAATTCAACGTCAATCCAATTCTTTCCAAAACCGTAACTATTTGGAAAATGCCAACAGGCTATTTGCACTCCACAGGCGACAGCGCGCAGCGCCGGTCTCGATGGTCTCGAATACCTGCGCCGGCTCAGCGCCCTCAGGAGCGCACGCCTCGGATGATGTCGTGAACAGGACGTACTAGGCTCGCAAAAAGCGGTTGCGCTCGGCTTCGGTGCAGGAGCGGGGCCATCGTGACCGACAACATGGAACGAGTTCTTCCCGATATCGATGCCGATCATCGGTTTTCTGGCGTAGGAAGCCCGCCGGTGAATCCGGGCTTGGCGGTCTGTCATGCGCCGGCCGATCGGAGCCGACGCAGGGGTCGCCCGCGCTGCCCGCCCGCGGTGTTGTTTTTGGCGGCGGTCCGACGAAACCATTTTCCACTCGCTGCGAAGCCGTCCGGAAATAGTCACTCGCTAGCCTCGGCCCCAGTCAAACACACGCGTTCCGTGTGAAGTTGCAGTGAGTGTTTTTATGTCGAGTTCTTTTCACACCGCAGACAGACGCACCTATCGGAAAGTTATGCTGGTAGGCCTGCTATTTTGCGCAGCCTTCGTGGTGGTCAGCTTCTTCGCTAGAGAACAGCCGGAAAATACCTACGTCCTGAAAAAGGCGGATAGGTTGGTTCGGAGTGCAGGCTCTGCGGTGCCTGCTAATTAATTGCCCAAGAGAAAAGCCCTCGCCTAGCGCAGCTCAATCCTTGAACGAAATTGGGCCAGCCAAGGCATACCTTCATCAATGGTGTCCGCTTCCTACCGGTCCCGCTAGCGTACGGCTTCCCAACAGGGTTCATCATTCCGCTTCGGCAGGGTGTTGCATTAAAACATCAATCCGGATCGAACTCGGGATTATGGGCGGGAAACCATTTGACTGTGCAACGGGGCAGTCGTTCCGTTCGAGCAGGGGCGCACGATAGGTAGTGTACCATGCGTGATGAATTCGCTTCCAAATGTTTCCTTGCTGTGACCATTGCCGGCGTCGTCCTGCTTTGCTCTGGCTTGGTCGCTTTCGCATTTAGCTAGTCTGTATTTCCGTCGGGGGGT
>Ga0210409_10000734_pt1 | contig 48610 bp, 32 predicted proteins | sample IncBWH17MmetaG_FD_161649 | JGI IMG/M metagenome (GOLD analysis project Ga0210409, IMG submission 161649) | Forest soil microbial communities from Barre Woods Harvard Forest LTER site, Petersham, Massachusetts, United States - Inc-BW-H-17-M | ecosystem: Environmental > Terrestrial > Soil >... | reverse complement strand
GGCGGGACGCTATTCCTGTTGCTCGCCGCCGTGGCATTACTGCTGTTGATCGGATGCGGCAATGTTTCGATTTTGTTGCTGGCCCGAGCCACGGGCCGCCAGCACGAGCTGGCGGTCCGCTCGGCCATCGGCGCCGCGCGCTCACGGCTGCTGCGGCAACTGCTCACGGAATCGCTGATGCTCTCGATTACCGGAGCCATTGTCGGCGTGGCGTTGGCAAACGGCTTGGTCAAGCTCATTGTCAACTGGCTCCCGGAATTCTCCTTCCCTCATGAAGCCGCCATCAGCATCAACCTCCCGGTCTTGTGCTTCAGCGTAGGTTTGGCGCTCTTGACCGGGATTGCCTTTGGTATCTCGCCTGCCCTACAATCCGCGCGCCCGGACATTGCCCAGGTGATGCAATCGACCACTCGCAAAATGACGGCTGGTGTTCACGGCCGCCGGACTCACGGCATATTGATCGCCGGCCAGATCGCCCTGACGCTTCTGCTGCTGGCCGGAGCAGGCGTTGCCATGCAAGGCTTCGTGCGCATGATGAACGTGAATCTTGGCTACGATCCGCACAACATCATGTCGGTGGGCATCCCGGTGCATGACAACACCTACACCACGTGGGAAGCCAGGAGGGCGTTCTTCAATCAGCTTCTGCGCAAGGTCAGCGCGATGCCGGAAGTTGTCGCCGCCGGGCTTTCGACAAACGCCACGCCGCCGAACAACGGATGGGAGCAGCGCTTCGAAATCTCCGGCAAGCCTGCCGCCGAAGAGCAGCGAGCGCGCATCAATTTTGTCAGCTCCGAGTACTTCACCGTGCTTCGCATCCCGCTGCTGCAAGGAAGACTCTGGGACGAAAGCGAGACGTTGCGCGGCGCCAAACTCGCGCTGATCAATCAGACCCTCGCTCACCAGTATTTTCCGAACGGCGATGCCGTTGGCAGCGAGCTCCGCATGCCTAAACTGAAAGGCGAGCCACCGTTTCAATTGGCCGTCCCCGGAAGCGACACCTGGTTTCAAGTGATTGGCATCGTCGGCGACGCTCTCGATGATGGCCTGCAAAAACCCATCAAGCCCGCCGTGTTTGTGCCGTACACGATCAGCATGCCAGTTTGGACGCAGATCCTCGTGCGCACCCAGGTCCCTCCTCTCAAGACGCTCCGCGCGGTCCGCGAACAGATTCACACGATTGATCCCGACCAGCAGGCCGAACGCGACGTCCGCGACCTCGATGGCTGGATCAGACTGCAACCGGAATGGGGCCAGGGCCATTTGGTCGCCACCCTGTTTGCCGGATTCGCAGTGTTGGCGCTGGCATTGGCTGCCACCGGGCTCTACAGCGTGATTTCCTACGCGGTTGCGCAACGAACGGCGGAATTCGGCATCCGCATGGCTCTCGGTGCCAGGAGCAAAGATGTTCTGTTGATCGTATTCCGTTCGGCCGCAATGAACGTAGCCGGCGGCGTGCTCGCAGGCGTCATGCTAACGGTCGTTCTCAATCGTGTGCTCGCACGATGGATTCAGGGCAGCTCTCTCAATGCGCCCATCCTTCTTGGCGTTGTCTTGCTTCTGGTCGCCACCGCGGGCTTGTCCTGTTTCGTCCCCGCGCGAAGGGCATCGTCCGTGGATCCCATGACCGCGCTGCGCTACGAGTGATGAATCGTAGTTAGCAAGAGAGGGACCACGAGTGGCTGGAGCCCCACTTCGCTTGAGCCCACCACCTCTCCGGCTCGCTCTGTCCAAGTCCTGCTCCCCTCTTAAGAGGAGTACTCTGGAGCGGCCAAATCGTCGCTATGTTGTTGCCAAATAAGGCGCTACGGCGCACCTAACCGCGACCCTCGAATCCTGTCTAATGAATCGGATGCAACCGAGCGTCGAGAGCCCCCAGGCCATCGCAGAGAGCGACGCGCTCGCCGTCGAGCGCACACTCGCGGGCGAGCGCGAGGCCTTTCGCGTTCTCGTCGAGCGCCACAGCCACAATGTTTTCCGGCTGGCCTACCGCATGACCGGGAATCAGCACGATGCGGAAGAAGTCGTCCAGGAGGCTTTTCTGCGCGCGTATCAAAAATTGGGACAGTTCGCCGCGCGGGCAAATTTCGGAACCTGGGTCTACCGTATCGCCGCAAACTACGCGATTGACCGCCTGCGCCAGCGGCAAAAAGAAGAGGCCCGCCGCGAAATGCCCAGCGCCGAGACCAGAGATGGCATGGAAGACGATCCCATCACTCGCGTTGCGGACGAGGCGCCGACACCGGAACGCCTGACGCAGAGCATGGAGCTGCGAAAACAAATGGAGCAAGCGCTGGCAGCCTTGTCACACGCGGAGCGCACCGCTTTCGTCATGCGTCATTGGGAAGGCTGCGGGATCGAGGAGATTGCCGCAGTCCTGGAATCGAATTCAAGCGCCGCGAAGAACACCGTATTTCGCGCCGTGCACAAGCTTCGCCAGGCGCTTCAGCCTCTTATGGAAACTCGGGCTCAGGCGCGCGCAATGGGAACGGAACCATGAATCACATGACCGAAGACGAATTGATTGCCTTTCGCGAAGGGGTCGCGGATAAGCATGTCGCGATTTCAGACCATCTCGCCGCGTGCGAGCAATGCCGCGCGGAACTCCAACGCCTCGAAGCCGTTCTCGCCGCGCTGGATACTCTGCCGGTGCCCGACCCTGGCGCCGACTATGGGCGGCGCGTGTGGCAGCAGATTGCACCGCGGCTGCCGGAAAAACGGCAGCGTTGGTGGCAGGCTTGGATTGAGCCGCGACGGCTTGCTGGATTAGGAGCGGTTGCTGCGCTAATTATTGCCGCATTTCTTGCCGGAAGGTATACGAAGCACGGCGGAGAAAGCGACAACGTCGCGAGCCGGGAACAGGTCCGCGAGCGCATCCTGATCGTGGCCGTCGGCGAGCACCTGGGGCACTCCGAGCGGATGCTGGTTGAGCTTTCAAACGCCGAGCCGAACAATCCGGCGCAGAAAGAAATCAACATCTCCGCCGAGCAGCACCGCGCCGAAGATTTGTTGGAAGAAAACCGTCTCTACCGGCAAACGGCGCTGCAAGAAGGCGATACGGGTCTCGCCAGCGTGCTGGACGACCTCGAGCGCGTGCTCCTGGACGTGGCGCACAGCCCGGACGAAGTTACTCCGAAGCAGCTCGAAGCCATCCGGCAAAAAATCGAAGCCCGCGGAATTCTGTTCAAAGTTCGGGTGGTCAGCAAAGAACTGCAACAACGGCAAGAGGCCACGCAGCCCGCGCCGGAGCAAAAGAACACTTCGAAAAAGGAAGGCAAAGTATGACCATCGGAAACTCAACCAGAACGTTCAGCATCAGCTGGCTTGCCATGGCGGCGCTGCTGCTGGCTTCGGCTGGCGCGCGAGCGCATCGGCCCGCGTTGAATAGCTTGCAATCCGCTGACTCTCTGCAGGACTCGCAAGACAAGGAACAGGAGAAGCGCGACCGCGAACAAGAAGCCCGCGACAGAGAGCAGGAGAAACGTGATCGCGAACAGGAAGCGCGCGATCGCGCGCAAGAAAAACTCGACCGCCTCCAGGAATTGTACGACGACGGCCGCGAGGCGCTGGACGACGACCGTTACGACCTGGCCGCGGCCAAATTCCAGGAATTGGCGAATTTGAACGGTCCGCAAACCGATGCGGCCCTCTATTGGAAAGCGTACGCAGACAACCGCTTGGGCCGGCGCGACAAGGCGCTCGCCACCATCGCCGATTTGAAGCGCAGATTCCCACAAAGCCGCTGGCAAAAAGACGTTAAGGCGCTGGAAATCGAAGTCCAGCAATCGAACGGCCAGTCCTCCCACCCGGAAATGCAAACCGATGACGAATTGAAAATGCTGGCAATCCATGGCCTGATGAACAGCGACCCGGAACGCGCCCTGCCATTGCTCGAAAAAGTGCTGAACGGCACGGGCTCGCCCAAGGAAAAGTCCAAAGCGCTCTTTGTCATTGCCCAGAGCGGCTCGCCGCAATCCCGCGAGATTCTTGGAAGGATCGCGCGCGGCCAAAGCAATCCGGACTTGCAGCGTAAGGCGGTCGAGTATCTGGGGATCTTCGGGGGCGCGGAAGCGCGCAAGACCTTGGCGGAAGTTTATGCTTCGAGCAGCGACATTGCCGTGAAAAGCGCCATTCTTCGCAGCTACATGATCGGCGGCGATCGCGAGCACCTCTTTGCCGCGGCGAAAGGCGAAAAAGACGAATCCTTGCGCCGCGAAGCCATCCGCCAGCTCGGCTTGGTCCATGGCACAAGCGAATTGGAACAGTTGTACCAGACGGAAACCTCAACGGAGGTCCGCCGGGAAATTCTTCAGGCGTTCTTCCTGGCGGGTGACTCCGCCAAGCTTCTGCAGTCCGCGCAGTCTGAAAAAGATCCGGACCTGCGCCGCGCCGCGATCCGCAATCTCGGTCTGGTCCACTCGGACGATTCGGGCAAAGCGCTGCAATCCATCTATGCAAAAGAAACAGACCGCAGTGTCCGCGAAGAAGTGTTGAACGCTTTCTTTCTGCAAAACAACGCATCGGCACTCGTCGCCATCGCGCGAACGGAAAAGGACCCTGAATTAAAGCGGACCGCAGTGCAGAAATTGTCGCTCATGCATTCGAAAGAAGGCACCGAATACCTGATGGAACTTCTCCAAAAGTGAGGCCACCTATGCAAACGCTGCGAACAATTCTCATCGCACAAATGCTGCTTGCCGGAATCCTGTTTGCGCCACGACTGCAGAGTGAACCGCAGACCGCGGGGATGCCTCGCGTCGAAAACGCAAAGGCGGAAACTCGCGCGTTGACAGCAACTCTCGACGCAACGCTCCGCGGGCTGATGGCAGAAGCAGACAAGCCGCAGTGGGTCGGCTACAGCGTCGATCAAGTAGCCGGAGCTGGCGACCACAGCGTGTGCTGCGGGAATTACCGCGACGGCGCTGGCTGCGGCACCTGCAACCTCGAAAAAGACCACGACGGATTCACTGGCACAACGCGCACCGATGGCACCGTCAAGCTCGAAGGATCACGGCAACTCGTCGTCCTTCTTCGCCTGGAAACAAAACAGGTCGTGCGGATTCGCGTGGCCTCCGAAGATTGCACTCTGGATGCCGGCGGCCTGCCGTTCCTCTGGTTGACGGAAGTGAAACCCTCCGAAAGCGTCGCGCTTCTCGAAGCTTTCGTGCGCAGCGCCGAGTTCGAAAGTCACGGCGATCACGGCATCGGCAACGGAGCACTGACAGCCATCGCTCTGCACGCGGACCCCTCCGCGGACCGCGCATTCGAGTCCTTCGTCACGCCCAATCAACGCGAAGGCCTGCGAAGACAAGCCGCCTTCTGGATGGGCGCAGCGCGCGGACCAGCCGGGTTCACCTCTCTGCAACGCATGGCGAAGAACGATCCGAGTTCCGACGTGCGCGCGCACGTCGCGTTTGCGCTGTCCGTCAGTCATGAACCCGGCGCAATCGACGAGATGATTCGAATGGCCCATGACGACACCAGCGCCCACGTGCGCGGCCAGGCGCTTTTCTGGATCGCGCAGAAAGCTGGAAAGAAAGCGGTGGGCACCATCACCGGCGCCATCGAAAACGATCCCGACACCGACGTAAAGAAAAAAGCCGTCTTCGCCCTCAGCCAGTTGCCCAAAGACGAGGGCGTCCCAAAATTAATCGAGGTGGCGCAGACCAACCGCAACCCCCAAGTGCGCAAGCAAGCCATGTTCTGGCTCGGCCAATCGCAGGATCCGCGCGCCTTGCAGTTTTTCGAAAAAGTATTGTCCCAATGATTCGCTAGCGCAGGAGGTCTTCGAGCTGCACGCGGCCCTCGGTCTTCGAGTCGCGATACTTCACAATCACCGCGGCCTGCAGCGAAAGCCCCCACTTCGCGCCGGACGCATGTGTCACCGCGCGCGACCCGGGCACCACAATCGCTTCTTCCGGGATGATCAGCGGTTCGCTATCCGTCGCCGTGTAAACCGTGTCGCGAACCAGATCGTAAACGGGGATCGAGCGATTGAGAATCGTTCCCGTGCCAAGAATGGCGCGGCGTTTCACAACCGTTCCCTCATAAACGCCCGAATTCCCACCGACCAGGACTTCGTCCTCGATGATCACGGGTAGCGCCCCAACCGGTTCGAGCACACCGCCAATCTGCGCCCCCGCGGAAATGTGGCAGTGCTTCCCAATTTGCGCGCAGCTCCCCGCCAGCGCGTGCGAATCGATCATCGTGCCTTCGCCAATGTAAGCGCCAACATTCACAAACATCGGCGGCATGCAAATCACCCCGCGCCCGATATAGCTCCCATCGCGAATGCTGGACCCGCCAGGGACAATGCGCACGCCGTCGGCCAACGCAATCGCGCGCACCGGATATGTAGACTTGTCGAAAAAAGGCTGCTTCGTCGCGTCAATGGACATGTCGGCGATCGCGCCCATTCGAAAGCCGAGGAGAATCCCTTTCTTGACCCACGCGTTCGCGCGCCACCCGGATTTCGCCGCGGGATCCGGCTCCGCCGCGCGAATTTCGCCGCGATTCAGCGCCGCCTTGAAATCGCGGAACAGCCAGAAATCATCTTCCTCATAATGTGCGGGCGCTTCATCGAACAGCCGCTCAATTCGCGACGGCAGCATGAACCCTCTGTACGAGTTCGAGCGATTCGAGAACCGCCCGAATACGCGCTTGATTCTCCGCCTTCGGCGGCACCAGCGGCAAGCGCCACGCCGCCTCGAGCAAGCCCATCTCCGCCATCGCCGCTTTCACCGGGCCGGGATTCGACTCCACGAAATTAATTTCCATAAGCGGGTGATAGCGCCGGTGAATTTCCCGCGCCGTCCGGAAATCTCCCTGCAGTGCCGCGCGCGTGAGCCGCGACATTTCCCCTGGAATTTCGTTCGAAACCACCGAAATGACCCCGCGCCCTCCCAGCGAAATCACCGGAAGCGTGATGGCGTCATCGCCAGACAACACGATGAATTCCTCGGGAACCACGTTCAGAATCGCCGCCATTTGCGACACGTTGCCCGATGCTTCCTTGATGCCCACGATGTTTTCGATTTGCGAGAGCCGCTTCACCGTTGCGGGCTCGATGTTCACGCCCGTGCGCCCTTGCACGCTGTACAAAATAATCGGCAGCGGAACTGCCCCCGCGATCGCGCGATAGTGCTGGAAGAGTCCTTCCTGCGTCGGCTTGTTATAGTACGGCGTGACCGACAAAAATCCATCCGCGCCAAGCTCCGCGAGTTCTCGCGCCATCGCGATGACTTCGGCGGTGTTGTACCCGCCCGCTCCCGCCAGCACAGGCACCTTACCCTTAGCCAGCCCCACGGCAATCTCCACCACGCGAACATGCTCTTCGTGCGTGAGCGTGGGGCTCTCCCCCGTCGTTCCACACGGAACCAGGAAATCCACGCCGGCGTCAATCTGCCTTTGGATTAATCGGCGCAGCGTTCCTTCATCGAGCGATCCGTCCGTTCGAAACGGGGTGACAAGTGCGGTGCCAGTGCCTGTAAACATTTTGTTTCTCCTTGCTTCCTTGGACATCAACTTCTGAAATCCAAAATCTGTGCGTTCCAACTTCCTCGGCGCAAATGCCGCCTCTTAAACAAAGCTCCATCAGCTCAATTCGCCGAGAATCTCCCGGAATTCGAACACGCCCTTTTTCCCCACGGCCCACCGCGCCGCCCGCAGCGCTCCGCGTGCAAATCCTTCGCGGCTCCGTGCCGTGTGGCGCAACGTTATCGTGTCCGCCGCCGAATCAAAGCCAATCTCGTGCGTTCCCGGATGCGCGCCCGCCCGATTTGCTGTCAGCGTTAGCGTGCGTGTGTATCCGGACGCGCGAATCTCTTCCGCCAGTTTTTTGAGCGTGCCGGAAGGCGCATCCTTCTTAGCGGAGTGATGTATTTCCCAGCCCCACGCTTCGTACTCTGGGTACTTGGCGAAAAATGAAGCCGCGTACGCCACGGTCTGAATGAACACATTCACGCCAACGGAAAAATTGGGGCTGTACACCAAAGCCGTTTTGGCTCCGAGAATTTTTTCATGGATCATCGGCAGCTGTTCGAACCACCCAGTCGTCCCGCAAACGGTATTGATCCCCAGCGAAGCAAGCCGCCGCAGATTGTCCGGCGCGGCATCCGGAGTCGTGAATTCAATCGCGGCCTCCACGCCGCGCAACGACTCGCTCGTGATGCCCGCGTCGTGCAGATTATTCCCGCGCGTGAACTTTGCCCGCACCTCTAAGCCGTATTCCGGCGCCAGCTGTTCGACGAGCCGCCCCATCTTTCCGCACCCGACAATGGCAATCCCCAGGCTCATGCGCCGCTCCGGCCGGTGGCGATCAATTGCGTCGCCATCCGCGCATAAAGTTCCACCGCTTCGCTCAATTCTTTTTTCGAGATGCGCTCCTCGGCCGTATGCGCCACGTGGATGCTGCCCGGGCCGACCAAAAAAGGCTCTCCCCAAGCTCCTTCGAACGTCGGAATGTCCGTAGTAAACGCCACAATGGTTGTCGGCAAGCCGTCAAATTTCGCGAGCTGCACCGCCGGTGTGTGCAGCACTTCGCGTACCTCCACCCGATTCCCTGCCGCCGCCAAAACCTCTCTGCGGATCTCCGCCGGATCGCCCACCGTTCGAAACATGATTTCCGCTTCCGCAAGATCCGCGACCACATTCGGCGCGCGCCCGCCATCCACCGTTCCAATGTTCAGCGTGCTGCGCCCCAGCAGCGCATCTTCCGGCAGCGGAATCCGGCGAATGTCCTGAAGCACGTCGAGCAACGTGTGAATCGCGGAGTGCCCCAGCTCGGGATACGCCGAATGCGCAAGTTTTCCGCGCGCCGTAATTTCAAACCGCAGCGCGCCCTTGCACCCCAGCGCCAGCCGGTTCTCCGTCGGCTCGCCATTGATAAGAAATCGCGAACCGCGCGGAGCCGCAGCGGCCGCCTTCGCTCCAACGCTGTTCCGCTCTTCCCCAACCACAAACAGCAATCCAAAATTCCGCGTGCCCGCCGCGAGCAATTTCTCCGCGGCAGCAATCATCGCCGCGATAATCCCCTTGGCATCGCAGGACCCGCGTCCCCAAACAAATTCACTATCCTCCCGTGAGCCAAAAAACGGCGGCACCGTATCCATGTGAGTGGAAAGCGTGACGACCGGCTCACCCCATGCCGCAAAAATATTGTCGCGGCTCACCTCGGCGGCCATGCGCTCAACGTGCCCGCTGTGCTGCGCGGCCAGCGCCGACAAATGCGCGAACAAGTAGTCCCCCACGTTTTTCTCGTGGCCAGTCGTGGACTCGATGTCCACCAGAGCGCGCGTCAATTCGAAAAGATTCATCCCAACCGGATTTTTCTGGATGAGCGGAACGAAAGGAAGGAACCACGAAGATACAAATCGAGGCTGCTGCCTCTCGATAGCGCTTCATCCGTTTCATCGCGACCGTAAAACGATCCGCGAACTTCGGACGACAGTGGACAGGCCTTGGACCTATCCCCCAACCGCTGCGGCTTCAGCTACCGCTGCGATTTCGGCGGACAACAGCACTTCGTTGCTGTCAACCTCATCGGTCCCTCCACGAGCGAACCGACCGGTCGAATCGAGAGCCCCTTTCGATCGGGCGTCCGAAGCTGCTCGGAACTGCGCACCCGCCTACTCATGGCCTCCGCACCTCTATCAAGAACAATTCAAGTCTAGAAGAACGGCAGGCGATGTGTCAACGAAACTTCATCGGCGAAGGATTCGAAAACGCTAGAGTTCGAGAGGCTTCAGCGGAACATGCTGCGAGGCGACGAGCAGCTCGCCCGTAAACGCGCATTCGGCGGGGCGCCTTCGAAGCGCTTCTTCAGCGGAGAGGCGCACCAGATCGGGGTTATTGTTTTCCTGGGAAACATGGGCAAGCACTAAGTAACGGGCGATGGCGTCGAACCCGTCGGGGTCGCAAAGATATTCGCTCACCGCGTGATTCGATAAATGCCCTGTGCGGGAGAGTACGCGCTGCTTGACGACCCAGGGATACGGCCCAACTTTCAGCATGTCCAAATCGTGATTCGATTCCAGCACCAGGCAATCCGCCCCGCGCAAATGCACCTTCACAAGCTCCGGCATGTACCCGAGGTCGGTGACGATCGCCATTTTCGCGCCGTTCGATCGAAACGTGAACCCGACCGGATCCGCCGCGTCGTGCGGAATCGCGAACGCATGCACGTCAATATCGCCGATCGTAAAATGCTGTCCGGCGTGAATAGCTTCCACGCGGTTCAGCCGCTTCCCAAACGTCTCCGGAAGAATGCGCTGCATCACCCCCAGCGTCGGCTCGGTAACATACAGCGGCGCTTTCCACAGCCCAAGCATTTGCGGCAGGCCGTTGCAGTGGTCGGTATGTTCGTGTGTGATCAGGATGCCGTCAAGATGATCAACGGATTTTTCAACGGCGGCAAGTCGCGCCAGCGTTTCGCGCTTGCCGAGCCCGGCGTCCACAAGGAGGCGAGTGCGCCCGGTCTCGAGCAAGGTAATGTTGCCCGAGCTGCCCGACGCCAGTATGGAAACCCGCAAGCCGATCGTTCCCTCCTCAACTTCTTCGCGCAAAAACAGCCGCAAAACAAATTTTCAGCATCATGGCAGAGCGCCCTGCGCCCGTCAATAAGGACTCCGCGATTCCAACGGTGATATACTCCCGCGGCGCACCATGGAAAAGTACGATCTCATCGTCATCGGTTCCGGGCCGGGAGGCCAGCGCGCCGCGATTCAAGCCGCGAAATTCGGCAAACGTGCCGCGCTCATTGAAAAGCTGGAAGTGATCGGCGGAACGGCCATCAATACCGGCACGATTCCCAGCAAGACCATCCGCGAAGCGGTCTTGCATCTTTCCGGCTACCAATACCAGAGCATTTACGGCGTCAACTACCGCGTCAAAGAACCCATCACCATGGCCGATCTCTCGTTCCGCGCCCTCAACGTCATCAAAACCGAAATCGACGTCCTCCGCGCCCAGCTCTCCCGCAACGGCATCGAAATCATCACCGGAACCGCCAGCTTTATGGATCCTCACCGCATCCAAGTGACCAGTTCGCGCGGACAAACCGAGCTGGAAGCGGAAAATATCGTCATTGCCACGGGCACGAAACCCGCCGTCTCTCCGCTGGTCCCTTTCAACAACACCACAATCATCAATAGCGATCAAATCTTGAAGATGCCCGACATTCCCAAGTCCATGATCGTTGTGGGAGGCGGAGTCATCGGCGTCGAGTATGTCTGCATGTTCGCCACGCTGGGCGTGCGCGTGACGCTGATCGAAAAACGCCCGCGCTTGCTGGAATTCGCCGACGCCGAAATGGTCGAAGCGCTTTGCTACCATCTGCGCGACCGCCGCGTCACTCTGCGCCTGAATGAAGAAGTAGAAAGCGTCGAGGAAACTCCCGATCACGCCGTTGTGGCGAATCTGAAAAGCAAAAAGAAAGTTTCCGGCGAAGCGCTGCTATACGCCGTCGGCCGCCAAGGCAACGTGGACGAATTAAATCTCGCGGCAGGTGGCCTGGAAGCCGATTCACGTGGACGCATCGTCGTGGATGAAAATTACCAGACCAAGCAACCGCATGTGTACGCCGTGGGGGACGTCATCGGTTTTCCAAGCCTGGGCTCCGTTTCCATGGAACAAGGCCGCATCGCCGCGGCCAGGGCCTTCGGCATTCCCACGAATTCAAACCGCGCGAATTATCCCTACGGCATCTACACCATTCCCGAAATTTCCTTCATCGGAAAAACGGAAGAGCAACTCACCGATGAAGGCGTCCCCTACGAAGTCGGCATGGCTTTTTTCCGCGAGATTGCTCGCGGCCAGATTCGCGGCGACACCACCGGCCGCCTGAAACTTCTCTTCGACCCCACCACCAAGGCGCTTTTGGGTGTACACATTATTGGTGAAGGAGCTTCGGAACTGTTGCACATCGGGCAGGCGGTTTTCGCCCTGAAAGGCACCGTGGACTATTTCGTGGATACCGTTTTCAATTACCCGACTTTGGCGGAATGTTACAAAGCGGCCGCGTTCAATGGCCTGAATAGACTGACCAGGACGTAGCCGCGTTCGAGTGAGGAGTCGATTGCCCGGCTTTTCGACCACTTGAGATTGGCAGGAGCGAGATGCGCAAGACAGTGGGTGTGCTGGTCATGGAACATATCGCCGTGGGCCTCGTCGAGGCCCACAAAGTGGTTGGCGCGCTGAACGTATATCCGGAGAAATCGCAATCGCAGGACCCGCTGCAATCCATGCCCGCCGAAGGCATCGTGGATTGCATCCGCCAGCAAATCGAGAAAGTAACCGATGGAGCTAAAGTCGAAGCCATCGGCATCGGCTTTCCCGGCATCGTCCGAAACGGTGTCGTCGAGGATTCTCCCAATCTGCATCAGGCCAAGGGATTTGCCTTGCAAGCGGCCTTGTCTTCCGCGCTGACCGGAAAGCTCGCCGGAACGCAAGTCCGCGTTTTTAATGATGCCGATGTGATGGCCGCGGGAATTGCCGCCACGCGCGGCACACTGAACAAACTCTTCCGCGTGTGGACCATCGGCAACGGTATCGGCTTCGGCCGCTTCCCCTCCCGCGAAGGAATCTGGGAAGGCGGCCATTCCGTCGTCACGCTCGATCCCAAGGAAAGTTTCTGCGGCTGCGGCGGCAAAGGCCATCTCGAAGGAATCCTCGGGCGCCGCTCCATGCGTTTGCGCTTCCTCGATCTCGAACCCGACGAAGTTTTTGAAAATGCGCGCGCCGGCGACGCTCGCTGCAAGGAATTTGTCACCCTCTGTCATCGCGCTCTGGCCGCCGCCACTGCCACCAGCGTCCACATGGAAGGCCCGGGAACATTTTTTGTCTCCGGACCCGAAGTGCGATTCATCGACGTCGGCTTGCTGGACCGCCTGCTGCTCGAAATGGTGAAAATGAGCCCCCTGCAAGGCAGCCGCTTCGAAGTCGTCCCCACCTCCGACGAAATGGGCATCATCGGCGCCGCCGTAAACGCCGACCACGCCGTCCAGGGCTAGGCTCTCGGCAGCAGAGTTCCTTGGACAAGGTTTTCCGTCTAAAAATTGTTGTTTCCGACTCACGTCATCCAGGAACAGACAGGAATGCCTGTTCTACTAGAAGCCACAAGACGCAGAAAATCCATTTAACTCGCTGAGAGGAGAAAATCTTTGAACCCCGAAAAACAGATTCGAGAAGAGGGGTACGCCATCATTCCTGGGGTCTTCGGGAACAAACGCATCCTAGATTTCACCGAGGAGTTAAATGCACGCAATCCGCCACGAAGCAGAGCGGGTGTGCGTCACGCGATGAGGCTGCAAGTCGTCGCGACTTTCGCCCAAGACCCCCGGCTTGTGGGAATCGCGGAGGAAATTCTGGGCAACAAGACATTCCCCTTTAAGGCGACCCTCTTCGACAAGTCGCCAACAGCAAACTGGCTGGTAGTGTGGCACCAAGATACAGCTCTGCCGCTACGGGAGCGGAATGAAGTTCCGGGCTGGGGACCTTGGTCGGTAAAGGATGGATTGATTTATGCCCACGCTCCCGAGAGTGCGCTGAGTCAAGTTCTAGCCCTGCGCGTCCATCTCGACGATTCGACTGCTGAAAACGGGCCGTTGCGCGTCTTACCCCGAACTCACACTTTGGGAGTGCTGACCGACGATGAGCTCCACGAACTCTCGAGTCGGATCGCCGCTGTGGACTGCCTCAGTCCTTCTGGCGGAGTGTTAGCGATGCGACCTCTGATCGTCCACGCATCTTCCAAGTCGCAATCGGATTCTTTCAGGCGAGTTCTCCACATTGAATATGCGTCATCCGAGGCCAACTTTGATGGGCTTGAACTGGCGCTCGCTTGAAACACCTCTGTTTTCCGAATAAATCGCGCATAACAAATCTAAGACTCAGCAGGCGAGGCGCGCGCGATCGAGGGTGAAGCTTGCAGTCGCTTTCTCTGACTCCCCACGTCGCTCCTTTGGCCCTTAACTTCGAATCTCTGCCAGAGGCTGGACGTCGCGCTCGACTTTCCGGGCAATCTCGTCCTCTGCGACTTCCAAGTCGTAGCGGGTCTGCAGATTCATCCAAAAAGCAGGGTTGTTTCCAAAGTAGCGGGCAAAGCGCAGCGCGGTATCCGCGGTGACACCGCGGCGTTCGTTGACAATGTCCGCGATTCGCGTTACCGGGACGCGCAGAGCCATGGCGATTTTATTCATGCTCAGCCCCAAAGGATCCATGAACTCCTCTCGGAGAATCTCCCCCGGATGAACGGGCTTCAATTTCTTTGCCATGTTGTCCTCCTAATGGTAATCGGCGATCTCGACCTCGTAAGCGTGTCCATCGCGCCATTCAAAACAGATACGCCACTGATCGTTGATGCGGATGCTGTACTGTCCCTGCCGATCGCCTCGAAGGCGCTCCAGTCTGTTTCCAGGCAGGGTCGAAAGCGTTTGCAAGTCCGGCGCGGCGTCAAGCATGTCCAGTCTTCGAAGCGCTTGCCGTTCAAACGCCCTGAATCGCCGCACCGCTTCCCTGTGGAAAAGGCGCTCGGTATCGGCGCACCGGAAGGAGCGAATCACGGACCAAGCGTATACTGTTTACCGGTAAATGTAAACCAGTACACAAGCGGACGATTCAGCAGGCGAGGCGGGAGCGGTCGAGGGTGAAGCCATTCAGGGGGCCGAGGACGGTGACGGCGATTTGGTCGGTTTGGAAGTGCTGCTGGGCCAAAGACTGGAGTTCTTCGCGGGTGACGGCTTCGATGCCGGCGAGGATTTCGTCGAGCGAATAGAAGCGGCCGAAATACAGTTCCTGGCGCGCGAGATTGGACATGCGCGAGCTGGTGGATTCGAGCGAAAGCATCAGCGAGCCTTTGAGATGATTTTTCGAGCGGCGCAGCTCTTCTTCGGTGACCGGCGATTCTTTCAACGCGCGAAATTCCTGAATGGTGAGATCGATCACTTGGCCGACGGTTTCCGCGGCAGTGCCCGCGTAGATGGTCATCATGCCGGCGTCGGAATACGGCGTCAGCTCGCTGAACACGGCGTAGGCCAGGCCCTGCTTCTCGCGAATGTTCTGGAAGAGCCGCGAGGACATGCCACCGCCAAGAAGATTGTTGAGGACGGCGATGCCAAAGCGGTCCTGGTGTCCGAGCGGCACCGAAGGAACGCCGATGCAGAGATGCACCTGCTCGAGGTCGCGCTTGGTTTCCAGATGAATGGGCGCGCAGGTCTGCGGCGCGCCGTCGTTTTCGGCAAGGCCCGACGGGCTCAATCCGCCGAATTCGCGCTGCACTAATCCCAGCACTTGCTCATGAGCGACATTTCCGGCGGCGGTGATCACCAGGCGATCCGGTGCGAACCAATTCTGGAAACGCATGCGCAGCGCGTTGCGATTGAATCCGCGAACCGTTTCCGGAGTGCCGAGGATCGGGCGGCCGAGCGAATGCTCCGGCCAGAACCCGCGCGTGAAAATTTCATGGAGAAGGTATTCGGGATTGTCCAGGTCCATTTTGATTTCTTCGAGCACGACCTGGCGTTCTTTTTTCACATCTTCGGAATCGAATTTCGGGCGAAGAACGAGATCGGCGATGACATCAAAAGCGATCGGCAGATGCTCATCGAGAACCTTCGCGTTGAAGCAGATTTGCTCTTTGGAAGTAAACGCATCCAGCATGCCGCCAACGGAATCCATTTCGCGGGCGATGGCTTCGGCGGAACGTCGCTCCGTCCCTTTGAACACCATGTGCTCCATGAAGTGAGCAAGGCCGTTTTCTTCCGCGACTTCGCGGCGGGAACCGTTGCGGACCCACACGCCAACGGAGACGGAACGGACATGGGACATGGTTTCGGTGATGACCACGAGGCCATTGGGCAAAACGTGCTTTTGGATGTCGCGCGTTTCGGTCGCCATAGACTAATTGTGACACAGCCGGAGCGGAAAGGAGCAACAGAAGAGAGCGGCCCTCTAAATCCAACCTGTACTATAGGATACAAAGAGAAAACTGCTGGCCTAAGGGCCGAGGTTACAAAAGCTTTTCGGCGACGTTGAGCTTGCCGTATTCGCTGGTGTAGAAAAGCGGCACGTCGGAGTAAGTGCCCCGGTCGCGAAGATAAACTTCGCAGGTGTCGAACGGTTTTGAATAAATGTGAATGCTGACGGCGCGTTGATTGAATTCCGCGAGGTTTATGACTTCATGTACGGGCTCCGCCGGATTCACGTAAGCCGGATGGGTTGCGTCCATTTCATACGTTTCCGTGGGAACGATTTTGCAGGTGCCGTGAGAAGCATCTTGATGGTTCACATGGTAGTTCTGGACGCGCAGACGGCCGATCGGCGCGGACATCCAGCAATTCTGATCGCGATGATTGTGAATGCGGCTGCGCTGGCCAATCTCCCAACAAACGGTCATGCACTCAAACAAAGTATTTTTGAAAATCAAGTTGCGCGTGTAATTTCCCTTGGAGAAATAGCAATACTTGTCCAGAGTTTCCGGGCGCACGTTGTGACGGATGACGTAGTCTTGGACATTTTCGAGAGTGAAGTCGCGCTCGGGAATGGCGGCGACGCCCTTCACCCAATCCGTGATGGTGAGCAGTTCGGTTGCGACGTGTTGTGGCACGAGGCGCCTCCAGACGACAATCCTGAAAACGCGGGGATTGCTGAAGAATTATAGCGTGAAACGGAGGCGAAGTAATGGGGTAACGAAGTAAAGAGGCAACGAAACAAGGTAATCTGTATAGAGACTTCGACGCTGTTCTGATCGTGTCTCTGCAGGAGTTTGAAGAATCGATGGAACTGCTGGGCAAATCGAAAGAAGAGTTGCGCGAATATTGCGTCGAGCTCGGCGAGCCGGCGTTTCGCGGCGCGCAGATTTATCATGCGCTGTATGCGGAACGGAAATTTGATGTGGCGCAGATTACGAATCTCCCGGCAGCGCTGCGCGAGCGGTTTGCGAAAGAGGCGCGGATTACGCTGCCGGAAGTGAAGCAGCGGTTTGCGTCGGCGGATGGATCGGTGCGGTATTTGTTTGGGCTCGGCAGTGTCGAAGAAAAGAAAAACCTTAACGCAGAGGACACGGAGAATGCAGAGTTCGCAGAGAAGAGCGGAAGAAAAAGATCAGACCGCTCGCAGAAGCCGGCTTCCGTGGAAGCGGTGTTTATGCCGAGCGAGGGGCGGCAGACGATTTGCATTTCGACGCAGGCGGGATGCGCGGTGGATTGCCATTTTTGCCTGACTGCGCAGCTGGGGTTAATCCGCAACTTGACTGCGGGCGAGATTCTTGCCCAGGTTTTGCTTCCTCTCGAAGAACACAAGATGCAACTTGCTCCCCAGACGAATATTGTGTTGATGGGCCAGGGGGAGCCGCTGTTGAATTTTGAGGCGGTGATGACGGCGGTGCGAATTATTCTCGATCCAGCGGGAATTGGGATTTCGCCGAAGCATGTGACGCTTTCAACGAGCGGGATTGTGCCGGGCATCGAGCGGCTGGCGCAGGAAAGCGTGCGGCCGAAGCTGGCGATTTCACTCAATGCGTCGAATGACGAGCAGCGCGACGCGCTGATGCCGATCAATACGAAATATTCGCTCGCCGTGCTGATCGAGGCTTGCAAGAATTATCCGCTGCGGACTTGGGAGCATCTGACGTTTGAGTATGTAATGCTCGGCGGATTAAATGATGCGGCCGAGGATGCGCGGCGCGTGGTGCGGCTGCTGGCGCCGCTGAAGAGCGTGAAAGTCAATTTGATTCCGTGGAATCCGGGGCAACTTCCCTACCGCGAATCGTCTCCGGAGCGGATTGAAGAGTTCCGCAGAATTTTGGTGGAACGCGGCGTGCCGGCGTTTGTGCGGTATTCGCGCGGGCGCGACGTGATGGCGGCTTGCGGGCAGTTGGCATTGTTGCAAATTGATGGTGCTCCGTTGTCCGTTGCAAGTCCTCAGTGAAGAGGCAGAACACCTGCCGAGTCGGAGGCCGATGCAGCCGATCCCCACGAATTTGAGCCCGCAAAGTCCGACCGAATCTTCCCCTTCACAAACTCCGCTGGCCGCTTCCAGCGCGCGGCTGCTGCCGTGGCTAATTGCGGTGGCGTTTTTCATGGAGTCGCTGGACACCACGATTTTGAATACCGGTGTACCGACTATCGCGGCCGCGCTGCATGTGGCTCCGCTGAGCATGAAATCGGTGCTGGCAAGTTACACGCTGAGCCTGGCGGTTTTCATTCCGATCAGCGGGTGGATGGCGGACCGCTTCGGAACGCGGCGGGTGTTCGGCTCAGCGATCGGCATCTTCACGCTAGGGTCTTTTCTTTGCGGAATATCCAGCAACATCCATTTGCTGGTGGCTTGCCGCATTTTGCAGGGCTGCGGCGGAGCGATGATGGTGCCCGTCGGCCGGCTCACCATGGTCCGCACGTTTGCGAAATCCGAACTTGTTCGCGCCATGAGCTTCGTGGCCATCCCCGCTTTAGTTGGTCCCATGCTGGGGCCAATCACCGGCGGCCTGATCGTCGGATATTTGCATTGGAGATTTATTTTCTTCGTGAACATTCCGATCGGCCTCCTCGGTTTGTACATGGCCTACCGGCACCTGCCGGACTATCGTGAGGAACACACCAATCCACTGGATGTGGCCGGGCTGATTCTTTTTGGATCCGGCGTGGCGCTGCTTTCCTATGTGCTGGAAGTGTTTGGCGAACACACGCTGAACGGGCGCGAGATTCTGGGGCTCCTGGCAGTTTCCATTGTTCTGCTGGCGGGGTATGGATTTCATGCAACCCGAACCGCCTATCCGTTGCTGCGTCTTTCCCTATTTCGGATTCGCACCTTTCGCGCGGCGGTGAGCGGGAGCTTCCTGACTCGGCTGGGCATTGGCGGCATTCCCTTTCTTTTTCCGCTCTTGTATCAGGTGGGGCTGGGGTTCACGCCGATTCAATCTGGGCTGATGATGATGCCGCAGGCTATCGCGTCCATGAGCCTGAAGGTGCTGATGCCGCGAATCCTGGCGCGCTTTGGATACCGCGCCGTGCTGGTTTCCAACACGCTGCTCATCGGCGTGCAGATCCTGCTTTTTGCGACCATCGGAAAGAGCACGCCGATATGGCTGGTGGTGGGAGAAATGTTTTGCTACGGATTCTTCACTTCGCTGCAATATACGAGCATGAACACACTGGTGTACGCGGAAGTAACGGAAGAGCAGGCAAGCAGCGCGAGTTCCATCGCTAGCACGGCGCAGCAGATGTCCATCAGTTTCGGGGTGGCTGCGGCTTCGCTGGTGACGGCGTTCTTTCTTCCCGATCGCTATCGTTCCAATCCGCTGGAATTCATTCAGGGCATTCACCGGGCTTTTTTTGTGCTTGGCGGGATGACCATCCTCTCGACGATCATATTCCGCGAATTAAGACGAGGGGATGGGGACGCGGTGAGCCAGGGGACGGAGTTACACGCCGGCTAGCTCCGCTGAGCGCCGCGCGCTGGCGGGATGTGATGGCGGCACGCGGGCAAATAGCCTTGCCGCAGACGATGGTTCTCCGCTTTCCGTTTTCAGTCTTCCGTGAATGGAAAGAATTTGGTGGAGAGACTTTTCTATTCGCTCGCGCCGATTCGGAGCTCTACATTTGTTTTGCGGCGTGTTTTTCCGCGGCGAGCCTCTGAGCAGTGGCAAGGGCGTCGGCGGCGGGAACTTTGATGTCGGGCTCGACGCCGGTGCCTTCCCAGTTGGTTTTGGAGATGGGGTTGATAGCGCGGGCGAAGGGGACACCGATCATGAAATGTTCGTCAATGCGGTGGCCGGAGACAGGATGGGCGCCGCCGCCGGTCGTTTCGCCAATAAGCGTGGCGCGTTTCAGATTCTTGAGGTTGTAGCTAAACTCCTCGGCGCCGGAGAAAGTTCGCTTCGCCGTCAACACGTACGCCGGCTTGCCCTCCAGCCGTTTGCCGGGAACATAAGGCAAAGTCCAGTATTGTTCGGTCGCGCCGGTCTTGCGCTCCCAGAGATCGTTCAGATGGGTCGGCTCGGAGAAGAGATAGGTGGAGATGAGCGCGATCATGCGCGGTTCTCCGCCGCCGTTTTCGCGGAGGTCGAAAATGATAGCGTCCACGTTGGCGAGGAAATTCATGGCGGCGACGGCGGTGGCGCCGCAGATATCCGGATCAGCGAACATATCGAATTTGAGGTAGCCGACATTGCCGGGGAGGATTTCGACTTTGTCGAATCCGCAGTTCATGCGTTCCATGTCTTTGCGATAGCGGGCCTGGGAAGCGGCGTCGGGCGGCCCGTCGTGACGTTCCGGCATGGGGGCAGGGCTGAAGTTCACGCGCAAGTGCTTGTCGTGGCTGACTTCGCGAAAATTATCGGTGAGCATTTTCGCAAAAGCATCACCGTCGGTCACGGAATCGTATTCGCCTTTTTTCTGGCGCGCCCTGACCGCTTCTTCCATTTTTTTCGCTGTTTCCGGAAAGACGTAAAACTCATTGAGTTTGGCGATGGCTCCGTCGATGACGCGAGTTCGAGTTGCGGCGTCGATCTGAAAACTCAAATCGGACGCCGAGGTGCCTGGAGGGAGGCCACGCAACGCAAAGCTCACGACGCCAGCAGGATCGGTATCCTTGACGTCAAATTTCCCATACGCCTGGGTTTCGCTGTTGCGCTCCTTGACGAGGAATTCCAGGAGAAGGCGTTCGCTCTTCAAGACTTTGAGAAGCTCAAAGCCGCCAGTCATTTCACGAAAGCGCATTTCGTCGTCGAGGGAGCGGCTGGGATCGTATTTATGGTAGTAGGCGTCCATTAAGGCGCGGTCACCGCTATTGAACGCGTCAAGCCAGGCTTTCAAGGTGTGGCCCGCCGGGGTATCAGGAATGGACGGCGGCGCCGGGTGAGCATCGGGGACCGTTTGTTGCGTCGATGCGGCCGCGAGTCCCAAAAGCAAAGCTAAGCAGGAACGAAATAACATGCGCACCTCCCCGGAGTTACCCGTTTGGACGTCCGGCCGCGGAGTATAGCACCAAGGTCGCAAGCAGTTGGCCGCCGGGAAGTCTCGACCCCGTCACGAACTAGGCGTGGCAAACGTGAGTGGGGTCTGGGGTCTTCCCCTTGGGTGAGGAGGCCCCCATGTTTTTTGTAAGTGTTGCATCTAAAGAAGTTAGCCAACGCGCAAGTCTTTTGTTTGCAACACTTGCAGAGGGCTCCAGAAGTGTTGCAGCTAAAAGAGTTACGCGTCGTACCTCACGGCGGTTCCGAGGTTCAGCTCCGTCCCACAAACTCGTCTGAGTATCAAAACTAAAGAAAGAAGCTTCAGGATAGATCCCGGGGTGGAATAATTCCTACAAAATACTATAGAACATACGTCAATAAATGTCAAATGCAAAATGGGAAGGGAGTCAGGAGGGGCAGAGACCGATGACGGAGAGGAGGCGGCCGCTTTGGGGGCCTTGTTTGCGGTAGCTGAAGAGGAGGTCGGGGCGGCACGCGGTGCAGAGGTCGCTTGCGGAGATGTTTTGGGGGCGGAGGCCAGCGCTTAGGAGTTGGGCGTGGTTGGCTTTCTTCAGGTCTAGGCGGACGTTTTTGGGCGGGGGCTGGTGGCCGGGGGGCATCCTGTTCAGCCACTGGATGGGGTTGGGTTCATCGCCGGTGCAGAATTCGTCGAACCAGTCGGGGGCGTCGGGGAATTGAGAGAAGAATTGGCTGGCGACTTCTGTGCCGACTTCGTAGCAGCAGGGGCCGATGGAGGGACCGATGGCGGCGAGGAGGTCGGCGGGGTTGGTGGCGAAGTGCATTTGCATCTGGCCGATGGCTTTTGTGGCGATGCGGGCCAGGGTGCCGCGCCAGCCGGCGTGGATGGCGGCTATGGCGCGCTTTTTGGGGTCGACCAGGAGGATGGGGACGCAGTCGGCGGTTTGGACGGCTAGGAGGAAGCCGGGGCGGTTGGTGATGGAGGCGTCGCCCTTGCAGGGCTCGCCGGGGGCGGCGTTGATGAGATGGATTACGTCGGAGTGGATTTGTTTTAGGGGAATGAGTTGGAGATCGCCGGCGCCCAGGGCGGATTGGAAGCGGCGGCGGTTTTCCAGGACGTTTTCGCGGGTGTCCCAGTCAGTGAAGCTGAGGTTTAGGACTTTTTCGCCGTTCAGATCGGAGATGCCGCCGGGTTTGGTGCTGAAGCCGTGGAGGAGCCAGGGGAGATTGGTTAGGGCGGGGGCTTGAAGGATTTGGAGGTTGCCGGATTTGTATGTGAGCCACTTCGATGAGGATTGGGGAGAGTGGACAGACAGGAATGTCTGTCCTACTTTTCGCTTGGGCGTTCGTGATTTCGTGGGTGGCACGGCGATATCAGTATAATCTTTGTTGGGTGAAGAGCCGAATGTCGGCGGTTGGAGAACTGACGGGTCTGAAAACCCGCCACTACCGGGCCGGGCTAAAGCCCGGCCTCTACAGGCTAATCTGGGAGGCTGCGTGATCGTTGGGATGGGGGTGGACATTGCGGAAGTGGGGCGGATTCAGGGGGCGATTGAGCGGCATGGGGAGGTGTTTTTGAGGCGGATTTATACGGCGCGGGAAAGGGCGTATTGCGAGAAGTTCAAGAATAAGTATGAGCGGTATGCGGGGCGGTTTGCGGCGAAAGAGGCGGCGATGAAGGCGTTGGGGACGGGGTGGCGGCGCGGGGTGCGGTGGGTGGATGTGGAAGTGGGGCGGGAGGCGAGCGGGCGGCCGACGCTGGAGTTGGCGGGGGAGGCGGGGAAGATCGCGGCGCGGCTGGGAGTGAAGAATATTGCGTTGAGCATTACGCATACGGAGAGTCAGGCGCTGGCGCAGGTGATTTTTGAGGGATGAGGAAAGTCAAAAGAAAAAGAATTAACACAGAGGGCGCAGAGGACACAGAGAGCACAGAGAAGAAAAGTCTAACGCAGAGACGCTGAGAGCGCGGAGTTATCGCAGAGAACGAATTCGGAATCACCGACTAGGCAGTTCCCTGCTTCATCGGAAAGACGGACAGTGAGCCAGAGGTTGGCGGGAAAAGAGCCGCGGAGGCGGAGCTTCAGGTAGTTGGTGGAGAGGGCGGGAGTTGTGCCGCGGAGCAAAGGTTCGGCGGCGACGCCGTCGGTTTCGGCGGTGCTGTCACGACGGAGGGTGAGGACGCGGAGGATGCGGCCGAGTTGGGATTGGCGGAAGGCGGCGGACTTTTCTTCGCTGAGGGCGCGGAGTTCGCGGGCGCGGCGCTTGATTTCGGCGGCGGGGACTTCGTCCGAGAGAGAGGCGGCTTTGGTGCCGGGGCGTTTGGAGAAGGAGAAGACGTGGAGGTAGGTGAAGGGGAGGGATTCGATGAAGGACATCGTGGCGGCGTGGTCGGCTTCGGTTTCGCCCGGGAAGCCGGTGATGACGTCGGCGCCGATGGCGGCGTGAGGGAGGCGTTCGTGGATGAGCTCGACGCGGCGGGCGTAGTGTTCGGCGCGGTACCAGCGGTGCATGGCGGCGAGGATGCGGTTGGAGGCGGATTGCAGGGGCATGTGGAAGTGCTGGGCGATCCGATCGGTGGCGGCGAAGAGATCGATTAGGTCTTGGGTGACGTCGAGGGGTTCGATGGAGCTGATGCGTAGGCGTTCGACATTCGTTTCGTCGAGGATGCGGCGGAGCAGAGATTCGAATTCGACGCGGGGCTGCAGATCGCGGCCGTAGGTACCTAGGTTGATGCCGCTTAGGACGATTTCGCGGGCGGGGGACGGTGGCGTCGCTGGTTCGGAGCATTCCGAGTGGACAGACAGGAATGTTTGTACTGCGGCACCGGGACGGATGTCTTGTGTTGCAGAGATTGGTGGCACGGGAGACTTGGAGTGGACAGACAGGAATGTCTGTCCTACCAAACGCTTTATTTCTTGGATGACGGAGTCGGGTGGGAGGCTGCGGCTTTTTCCGCGGACGAAGGGGATGACGCAGTAGGAGCAGCGGGAGTCGCAGCCGTCTTGAATTTTCAGGGTGGGGCGGGTGTGATTGGATTCGCCGCCGAGGACGGGGGCGGAGAGGAATTCGGTGCGATCGAAGATGTTGCCTGTGAGGATTTGGGCGAGGGCAGGCGCTGCGTGTGATTGGCTGGGGTCAGGGAGGCCGGTGGTGGGAATCTCGCCAAGCACGGGCGCAGCATGCCGCGCCCCTACAAAGAAATGGTAGGGGGTAGTCGAACCAGAGTGGAATGGGGCGGTCGCGTCGGAATGCAGTGCTGCGGCGGGAAAAAAGTCGTTCGCATGGTCGGCGGGGGGTGCGGAAGAGAGAGAGTTCACGAGATCGGGGATTTGGAGTTTGTGCGAGTTGCCAACGACCCACGTGACGCCGGGGAGGGCGGCTAGTTCTTCGGGAGCGCGCTGGGCATAGCAGCCGGTTACGATGACGCGAGCGGCGGGATTCTTGGCATGGAGCTTGCGAATGGAGTCGCGAGCTTGGGCGTCGGCGGAGGCGGTTACGGTGCAAGTGTTTATGACGACGACGTCGGCGGCGGAGGCTTCGGAGGTAGAGGTGCAGCCGCGGTCGAGGAGCTGACGCTCGATGGCGGCGCCGTCGGCTTGGGTGGCGCGGCACCCGAATTGTTGTATGTAGAAGGTCGGCATCCCATCACTCGGGAAAAAAAGATTTTACACAGAGTTCGCGGAATACACGCGGGCACGGAGAAGAAATGGTGCCTTAGTGCAGCACACGCGACTTCAATCAAGCGTGCGACCCGCCGAGGCGGGCGGCGTTAGAAGGATAGCGGGTTTGGAGGATGCCGGAAAGCGCATCCCATCGGATTTGGCCCATCCTGACGATTTAGCGAGTGTCACCCATCCTTCTAAGTGAGCAAAGCGGGAGAGTAACTGAAAACCATCGGGCTCGAGGACTTACCTTTACTCGCTGGAGAATGGGCCGCTACAATCTTTCAAAACCTATGACTCATCGAAGGCACAATCCGTCGGCGCTGGAGAACCCGAAAGTTTCGATCGTCATTCCCGTTTACAACGAGAGGGCGACGATTGACGAGATTCTGCGGCGCGTTCTGGATACGGACGTGCGCAAAGAAGTGATTATCGTGGACGACTGCTCGACGGATGGGACGCGGCAGATGCTGGAAAGCATGGCGGGGCGGCAGGCGAACGGCGAAGCGTTCGCGCCGGCGCAGGACGGCGGCGACCCGGTGGAGTTGCGCGACCTGAGATTTTTCTTCCAAACGCCGAATCAGGGGAAGGGCGCGGCGCTGCGACGCGGTTTCGCAGAAACCACGGGAGAAATCGTGCTGGTGCAGGACGCGGACCTGGAGTACGACCCGAGCGATTATCCGAAGCTGCTGGAGCCGCTGGTCGAGGGGCGCGCGGATGTGGTGTATGGTTCGCGGTTTTTGGGCGGACCGCAGCGCGTGCACTACTTCTGGCACTACGTGGCGAACACGATGCTGACGCTGCTTTCCGACGTTTTCACGAACCTGAAACTTACGGACATGGAGACCTGCTACAAGGTGTTCCGGAAAGAAGTGCTGCAGGGAATCGAGTTGAAGTCCGACCGGTTTGGATTCGAACCGGAAATTACGGCGAAGATCGCGAAACACGACTGGCGGATTTACGAAGTGCCGATCTCGTATGCGGGGCGCACGTACGAAGAAGGCAAGAAAATCACATGGAAAGACGGGTTTATTGCGCTGTGGTGCATCGTCCGCTACACGTTCGGCGACTGAACTTAGGCTTTCGCGCTTTCGACGTATCCTCGGGGATGTTTTTGTTTCCAAGCCCAGGCTGAATCGATAATTTCCTCAAGAGAAGAATGGGACGCTTCCCAGCCGAGGGTGCGCTTGAGCTTTTCCTTGCTGGCGACGAGGACGGCGGGATCGCCAGGGCGGCGGGGACCGAGTTTGCGGGGAATTTTCTTGCCGGTGATGCGCTCCGCGGCATCAATCACTTCGAGAATGGAAAAACCGCGGCTGTTGCCGACGTTGAAGGCTTCGCCGGAAACGCGACCGATCTCTTCGAGCGCGCGGAGGTGGGCATCGGCAATGTCGAGGACGTGGATGTAATCGCGGACGCAGGTTCCGTCCGGCGTCGGATAATCGGTGCCGAAGACATTCAAGTGCGGGATGGCGCCGGAAGCAGCGTCCAGGACGAGCGGAATTAGATGAGTTTCGACGCGGTGATGCTCACCGCGCTCTTTGGAAGCGCCAGCAGCGTTGAAGTAACGGAGGGCGGCATACTGCAGTCCGGTGTAGGCGCGGTAGTCGGCGAGAATCTGTTCGAAGACGAGCTTGGATTTTCCGTAGGGATTGATGGGCGCCTTGCGATGGTCTTCGGGGATGGGAACGATTTCCGGTTCGCCGTAGGTGGCGGCGGTGGAAGAGAAGATGAATTTCTTCACCCCATGGCGGGTGATGGTGTCGAGCAGATTGACGCCCCCGGCGACGTTGACGGCGTAAAAAATGCTGGGTTCGCGGACGGATTTGGCGACGAGGGCTTCGGCAGCGAAGTGCATGACGGCGTCAATTTTGCGATTGGAAAAAACGCGGTCCAGAGCAGGGCGATCGGCAAGATCGACTTGGCAGAAGTCCGCGCCCTGGGGCACGGCGGCGCGATGACCTTCCACCAGACTGTCCATGGCGATGACGCGCATGCCGCGGGCAAGCAAGACTTCGGCACAAATGCTGCCGATGTAACCGGCAGCGCCGGTAACGAGAATGTTCACGTGGTTCGGCTCCTAGGTGCAATAAGCGACGAAGCGGTTCGGTTTCGAATCTAATAGCATACATCAGGACGGCGAGGGAGAGGCTCGAAGGAGCGCGGAGAAAAAACAGGCTGGATCAAACCTGCGAGAGGCGGCGCTGAAAAGTGAGGAGAATGAGGTCGGCGCGGCGGCGCACGCCGAATTTATTGAGCAAATTCGAAACGTGAAATTTCACGGTGCGCTCGGCAATGTTGAGTTTGCTGGCGATTTCCTTGTTCGAAAGATTTTCGAGGAGCGAATCGAGGACTTCCTGTTCGCGGCGGCTGAGGTTAGTGACGGAATCGGTTTTCAGACGGCGGCCCTGGCCGGTGAGAATGGAATCGACGAATCCGGACAGGAGCTGGCGCGGTACCCAGAACCCACCGCTGGCGACGAGCGGGAGCGCGCGGATCAATTGCTCGCGGGCTTCGACGTAGGTGAGAAGGCCCTTCACGCCGAGGCGCAGAAGCTGGAAGCTGTTCGTGTCGTTATGCTGCTCGCCCACGACGATGAGGCGGGCTTCGGGATAGCGTTCAAGAAGATTGGCCAAGAGGGCGCCGGTGGCGGGTTTGGCGGCATGCGCGTCAATGACGTAGACCTGGGCGCGTGGCGGCTCGAGGTTGCGGAGATCGGGCGCAAGGGTGGAATCCAGCTGCTTAGAAACTATCTTGAAGGGCGCTTTCGCGAGAATGCGCTCAAACTCGCTCAACACCAGAGGGTGTGGCGAGAGGATGCAGACTGTCAGTTTGGAGGCCGCTCGTTTCGTAGTCACTGTACGCCAGCGTAGTAAAAACTGGCCAAAGGGGCAAGGTCCTTTGGCACAGTTGTTCTCGAATTGTTACTGACGCCTAGGATGCATTGGGTCCGATTACGGGTTCCGGGAACGGGACCTGGCTGCCGGTAATTCGGGGCGGATTATCTACCATTCAGGCAGAAAAAGCACGGGTTCGCTGCATGGAGATTCGAATTTAGGGTAAAACCTGCGTAAACTAGAGGGTATCGGAAAGCGTAGATTCCTTTGCTTTTGTCTCCCTTTCCTGCGGGAAACCGACTAGGAGTGTCACCTTCCAACGGATGCGTAATCTGACCGAATCGGGCAAGGCTCTGCGAGAGCTGCTCTCGCAGCGGATCCTCGTGCTGGACGGCGCGATGGGGACGATGCTGCAGCAGCGGAACTTGACCGCGGCGGACTTTGGTGGAGCTGCGCTCGAAGGGTGCAATGAAAACCTGGTGAGGACGCGGCCGGATGTGGTGCTGGACATTCATAGGAAATATTTTGAGGCGGGATCGGACATCGTTGAGACGAACAGTTTTGGCGGAGCGCCGATCGTATTGGCGGAATACGGGCTGGCGGCGGACGCGCACTTTTTGAATAAGCGCGCGGCGGAACTGGCGCGGCAGGCGGCGGATGAACTCAGCACAAGTGGCAGGCCGAGGTTTGTGGCGGGGTCGATGGGGCCGACGACGAAGGCGATTACCGTAACGGGAGGAGTGACGTTCGACGGATTGCAGGATGCGTACTATACGCAGGCGAAAGGCTTGGTTGAAGGCGGAGTGGATTTGCTGCTGGTCGAAACCTGCCAGGACACGCGGAATATCAAGGCGGCGATTCTGGCGATTCACAGACTTTCGAAAGAGATTGGGAGCGAAGTGCCGTTCATCGTGTCGGTCACGATCGAGCCGATGGGCACGATGCTGGCCGGACAAACGGTGGAAGCGATGTGGGCTTCGCTGCGGCATGCGAAACCGCTGGCATTTGGGATGAATTGCGCGACCGGGCCGGAGTTCATGACGGATCACATTCGAACACTGAGCCAGGTCACGGGGGAATATGTTTCCTGCTATCCGAATGCGGGGTTGCCGGATGAAGAGGGCAAATACCTGGAGACACCGACGACGCTGGCGGCGCAGCTTGAGAAATTCGTGGACCACGGCTGGCTGAATTTTGTCGGCGGATGCTGCGGGACGACGGAGCAGCACATTCGCGCGATTGCGCAGATGGTGGAGGGGAAGAAGCCGAGGGTGCGGCCGGCGGAGGCGCACCGCGCGGTGTATTCGGGGATCGAGACGATTGAGGCGGAGGACAGCACGCGGCCGTTGCTGGTGGGCGAGCGGACAAATGTGATTGGGTCGCGGCTATTTAAGAATCTGGTTTCCGAAGAAAAGTGGGAAGAGGCCAGCGAGATTGCGCGGCGGCAGGTGCGCGGCGGCGCGCACATTGTGGACGTGTGCTTGCAGAGCACGGAGCGCGACGAGAAAAAGGACATCCCGCCGTTCTACGAAAAGCTGATTCGCAAGGTGAAGGCGCCGGTGATGATTGATACCACCGACCCGACGGCGATCGAACTGGCGCTGACGTATTGCCAGGGCAAGGCGATCATCAATTCGATCAACCTGGAGGATGGCGAGGAGAAATTCGAACGCGTGGTACCGGTTGCGCACGAATTTGGCGCGGCGGTGGTTGTCGGATGCATTGACGAGGATAAGCTGCAGGCGCAGGCGTTCACGCGCGAACGAAAACTGGCAGTCGCACAGCGGTCGTACAAATTGCTGACCGAGAAATACGGGCTGGCGCCGGAAGACATTATTTTCGATCCGCTGGTATTTCCGTGCGCGACGGGGGATGAGAACTACATCGGCGGGGCGGTGGAAACCATAGAAGGCATCCGGTTGATCAAGCAGGCTTTGCCGGATGTGCGGACGATTCTGGGAATTTCAAACGTTTCGTTTGGATTGCCGGCGGGCGCGCGGGAAGTGGTGAACTCAGTTTTCCTGTATTACTGCACTAAGGCGGGGCTGGACCTGGCGATCGTGAATACGGAAAAGCTGGAGCGGTTTGCTTCGATTCCTCAGCACGAAAGAAACCTTGCGGAAAATCTGCTGTTTTCGCACCCGCCGAAAGATGTGCCTGCGGATCATTCGCAGGCGGAGTTGCTGAGGAACGCTCCGGCGGACTGGCGGGAACAGCGCAAGGAGCAGCGCGCGGCGGTCAATCAATATTATATCGCGGCGATTACCGAGCACTTTCGAACGGCGAAGAAGAAAGAAAAAGCGCGCGCGGCGGACTTGCCGCTGGACGAGCGGCTTTCGAATTACATCATCGAGGGCACGCGCGACGGGCTGATCGGCGACCTGGAAAAGAAGCGCGCCGAAGGCACGGCGCCGCTGGATATTGTGAATGGGCCGCTGATGGCGGGAATGGCGGAAGTCGGGCGGCTGTTCAACGCGAATGAGTTGATTGTGGCGGAGGTGCTGCAGTCCGCGGAAGCGATGAAGGCGGCGGTGAGCCACCTGGAACAGTTTATGGAGAAAGCGGACACGGCAAAGCGCGGAAAAGTAGTGCTGGCGACGGTAAAGGGCGATGTGCACGACATCGGGAAAAACCTGGTCGAAATTATTTTGAAGAACAACGGCTATGACGTGGTGAATCTAGGCATCAAGGTGCCGCCGGAAGATTTGATCAAGGCGTACCTGCAGCACAAGCCGGACGCGATTGGGTTGTCCGGATTGCTGGTGAAGAGCGCGCAGCAGATGGTGATCACGGCGAGCGACCTAAAGGATGCGGGAGTGGAGATTCCGCTGCTGGTGGGAGGAGCGGCGCTTTCCGCGAAATTTACGCAGACGAAAATCGCGCCGAGCTACGGAAAAGCGGTGTGCTACGCGAAGGACGCGATGACCGGGCTACGGCTGATGAATGAGTTGATGGACCCGGCAACGCGGGAGACGGTAGTGCGCGCTCACACCTCTTCGGACAATGGATTTGGCGTGACCACCACGGTGCGCGTGGCGGAGCTTCCGAAGGTGACGCGGTCGCCGCGCGTGCGGACGGATCTGCCGATTCCGGGAGTGCAGTATCTCGACCGCAAGGTGCGGCTGGTGCCGGATTTGCGCGACGTCTGGGGCTACATCAATCCGTTCATGCTGTACGGACGGCACCTGGGATTCCGCGGCGACTTCGAGAAGCACTTCGCGGAACGCGACGCGAAAGCAGTGGAACTCTACGAAAACATGGAAGAGGTGAAGAAGGAAGCGGTGGAGTTCATGAAGGTTCGCGCGGTCTGGCAATTCTTGGAGGCCGAAGCGGAAGGCGAATCGTTGCACCTCTTCTCACCTGGCGGGAAAGAGCCGATCCATACGTTCCGATTTCCCCGGCAGCGGCTGGGCGACTATTTGTGCTTGAGCGACTACGTTTTGCCGGCGCAGAACGGCAAGCGAGATCACGTGGCATTGTTCGTGGTGACGGCGGGTGAGGGCGTGCGCGAGCGCGGGGAGAAGGCGAAGAACGACGGCTACTACTTCAAGAGCCATGGGTTGCAAGCGCTGGCGATTGAGACGGCGGAAGGTTGCGCGGAATGGCTGCACCGGCGCATTCGCGAGGATTGGGGATTCCCCGATCCCGCCGAAATGACGATGGCGCAGCGATTCACGTCACGGTATCGAGGAAAGCGTTACAGCTTCGGCTATCCCGCGTGCCCCGCACTGGAAGACCAGGCTGGGATTTGGAAGCTCTTGAAACCGGAAGAGATCGGCGTGCAGCTCACCGAGGGCTTCATGATGGATCCGGAGGCGAGCGTCAGCGCGCTGGTGTTTCATCATCCGGATTGCACGTACTTCTCCGCGGGGGATGCCGGCGAAAACATTGCGTAGATTGCGAGCGCCAGCAAAATGGGCGAACAACGCCGGGCGCCATCCTATAAAACGCATGAGCCAGCTTAATGGCGATGTACCGCAAGCACGGTATTTTGACTTAATAGCACGCTGAGAGATTGCGGGTGTCCTGCGGTAAACTCCTTTGGAAACACAAAACATCTCCATACAAATCTTGAACTGATCGGTCGAGGAAAATTCGATGGCCCAATGGAAAAGTTTCAATCGCCGTGAATTCCTTACCTCCGCGCTTGCCACCGCAGCTTCCTTTTCCGTATTGCCATCCGGGCATGGCGTCATTGGCGACCTACTCGATCCCCAGACTCGCTATAAGCCGTTCCACTTTCCCCCGGAATTCCTATTTGGAGCCGCGACGGCGGCCTATGCGATCGAAGGAGCATGGAATGAGGACGGAAAGGGGGAATCGATCTGGGACCGCTTTTCGCATACCGCAGGAAGGGTGAAAGGCGCGGCTACAGGTGACGTGGCTTGCGACTCCTATCATCGCTACAAAGAAGATGTAGAGTTGATGAAAAAGCTGAATTTGAAGAGTTACCAATTTTCGATTTCGTGGTCCAGGATCCAAGCCGACGGCAGCGGGAAACCCAATCCGAAGGGGCTAGACCACTACAAAGGCGTGGCTGACGCGCTACTCGAAGCAGGAATCCGACCGCTCTGTACGCTCTACCATTGGGACCTGCCGCAGAAGCTGGAAGACGCCGGCGGGTGGCCGAAACGTGATCTGGCGGGGCGCTTCACGGAGTATTCGGAGATTGTTGCGCGGGCGCTGGGCGACCGCATCACCAACTGGTGCCTTTTCAATGACCCCTGGGCGTTCACGATGCAGGGCTATGGACGGGGCACTGACGCGCCGGGGCGAGCGAATTACCACGAGGGTTTGCGGGCGACGCACGTGGTAAACATGGCGCAAGGACAAGCATTTCGGGCGATGAAGGCGATCAATGCCAAGTTGCAGATTGGCACGGCCGTCAGCATGTCGCTCTGCCAGGCGGCCACTGCGTCGGAAGAGGATACCAAGGCCGCGGACCGGGCACATGCCCTAGGCAATGCGTGGTTCGTTCATCCGGCACTGACGGGCGAATACCCGGCGGCATTCCCGGGAGCAAACCCCCTGGAGCTGATGGGAGTAGAGCCCGACGATATGAAACTGTGCCGTGCGCCGCTTGATTTCCTTGGCATCAACTACAATCGAAGGCAGCTTGTCTCGGCCATTCCGCCTGGGGAGGGCGAGTCTGCCACGGGGACTCACAAATTTGATGCGCATGAGGGACCGCTGACCGATTCCGGATGGGAGATTTGGCCCCACGGCATCTATGAATTGCTGATGCGCATCTCTCATGAATACAAGGGGATGCCGGTAGAAATCACCGGGGACGGGTGTTCTTATCTGGATTCACCCGACGAACAGGGCCGGGTCCGGGATGAGCGGCGCATTCAGTACCTGCGCGGGCAATTGTTCGAGCTGGGGCGGGCCATACTACACAGCACTTACGTGCGAGGCTATCACCAGTCGAGCCTCATGGACAGTTTCGAGTGGGCCGAAGGCTACACGCAGCGCTACGGTTTGATTTATGTCGATTTTCCAACGCAGAAGAGGACGATCAAGGATTCCGGTACGTGGTACGCGCAGCTCGCGGCCAGCGGTGTGCTGAGCTAGCAGAAGACCTGGATTCAGCAGATCAAAGCCTTGTTTCATGTTCCTTGAGGTTCAGTAGGACTTCTGCATCGGCCTGATGCTGATGTCCGTGACTTCCGCGGTTCGCGGGAGGCGGAGCGAGTGCGTCACCATCTCCGCTATATCTTCCGGCTGCAAGAGCAATTCCGGGCGACAGGCGCGCGCTTCCTTCTCAAAAAGCTTGGCGACGCGCGGGGTCGCGGTGCGGCCGGGGTAAACACTGAGCACGCGGATGCCGTCTGAGTTGATTTCGTCGCGCAAGCTGTCGGCCAAGGATCGAAGAGCGTGTTGCGTGGCGGAAAATTGTCCGGTGGAAGCCGGCGAGCGGAGCCCGGCGGAGGAATTGATGAACACGATTTGGCCGGCGCTCTTGCGCAAGAGTGGGAGCATGGTCTGGATCAGGAGGTAGTGGCCGCGCAGGTTGGAACGGTACATCAAATCAAAATCGGCGATCGAAGCTTTCTCCAAGGTGCCATGGAAAATCGCGCCGCCGCAGAGGACCAGGATGTTCACGCGTCCGAACTCGCGTTGCGCCTTCTCACCGAGAGCGCGGATTTCTTCGTCCCTGGTCAAATCTGCCGGGCAGGCGTGGGCGCGCGAGCTCAGCGCTTGAATTTGATTTGCAACATTTTCGAGCAGCTCCCGCCGGCGGGCGACCAGGCAAACTTCCGCGCCATGGGCAGCCAGCGAGAGGGCAATGGCCTTCCCGATGCCACTGCTGGCGCCGGTGACGACGGCAAGCTGATCTTTTAGACTTTCCATGTTCGTGGTTCTCGCCTCCGGGGACAGGTGGATTCAGTTTCGAGGTAGTCAAACTAGTTTTGCAATAAGATTCGCGAGCCCGCTGCTAGAGATGGCGCACTGTTATCGTTCCACCCTGCTGCTAGTGAGCATGCCACATTCTTATAGCGAACGGCTGGAAACGACTTAAAGGGGATTTCGGAATGCCGGCTTCAGCGAGCACGCCGGCAACGGCGCTTCCCAAGCCGCCGCAGTTGCACTCCTCACGTGGAAGACTGCTTGTCCACAACGAAGTTCCCAAGGACCAGCGTGTCCATCTCACTAGCGGAAAAGGTGTGAAAGGCGTTGGCGGGAGTAGCGACGATGGGCTCGCCTTTCAAATTGAAAGAGGTGTTGAGCAGAACGGGGACGCCTGTGGCTTTGCCAAAGCGCTCGATCAATCCGTAGTAGCGCGGACTGTGTTCACGAAAAACCGTTTGAAGGCGGCCTGTACCATCGACGTGCGTGATGGCGGGAAGAACGTTCTGTTTTGCTTCCTTAACGGGAACAACGTAGAGCATATATCGCGCTGGATGGTGACGGGTGGCGTCCGGCAGATCGAAATACGTCTCGGCGCACTCCGCGAGCACCGATGGAGCAAAGGGGCGATAGGGCTCGCGGAATTTAATCTTGGTATTGACGATGTCTTTCATGTTCGGATTTCCAGGGTCCGCCAGAATGCTGCGATTGCCGAGGGCACGCGGCCCCCATTCAAAGCGTCCCTGAAACCAGCCAATCACTTTCCCGCTTGAAAGCCTCTGCACGGTGGCATCAAGCAACTTGTCGTCGTTTTCGATGAACTGGTGGGGAATGTTGTTTTCGGTGAGAAAGCGGCGGATCTCACCGGAATCGTAACTCTGCCCCCAATAGGCATGATTCATACAGAAGTTGCGGGGCTTGCCAAGCAACGAATTGTAGGCCCACAGGGCGGCACCAAGCGCCCCACCACCGTCGCCGGCGGCAGGCTGAATGAAGAGCTCTTCAAATGGGGTTTCTCGCAGGATACGGCCATTGGCGACGCTGTTCAGGCCCACGCCACCGGCGATGCACAGGCGCTTCATGCCGGTCTGCCGGTGAACGTGGCGAGCCATGCCCAGCAGCAGTTCTTCTGTCACGCGCTGGATGCTAGCGGCGATATCTGCATAATATTGATTGCGCTCGCAGAGTACTTCGTAGTCCGAAGGTTTTTCGCCGAAATAGGCAGGGTAGCCGGAGGCCTTGGTGAAGAAATACATCTGGGGCGGCCGGGGCTCTCCAAACAGATCCACGAAGCGGCTGTTGAAGGTCTTGTCCGTGGAGTGATGGAAGCTGAAGTAGCTCATGTCCAGCGAGAAGGAGCCGTCTTCATGCTGCTGGACGACTTTCCACACCTTGTCAACGTAGCGCGGCTGCCCGTAGGGCGCCATGCCCATGACCTTGTACTCGCCTTCATTGACCTCAAAACCGAGGAAGGCGGTGAAGGCGCTGTAGAGAAGACCGATGGAATGCGGGAACTCCGTCTGACCGGTTAGTTTGATTTCGCTGCCACGACCGGTCCCCCAAGTACCGGTGGTCCACTCGCCGACACCGTCCACGGTCAGAATCGCGGCTTCGTCGAAGGGGGAACAAAGAAAAGCACTTGCGGCATGAGAGAGGTGATGTTCGCAAAAAATCACCCGGTCCTTGGGCAATCCCAATTCCGATTGGATGGTGCTGGCCACCCAAAGCTTGTCGATCATCCAGGTGATCATGGATTCGCGGAACACTTTCCAGGATTTCGGATAGGTTTGAAGAACCGACATCAGAATGCGGTCGAACTTGCGGAAGGGCTTTTCGAAAAAAACAACGTAATCGATATCCGCGGCGCGGATGCCCGCGGTATCGAGACAGAACTGAATGGCGTTCTTCGGAAAACCGAAATCGTGCTTGACGCGGGAGAAGCGTTCTTCCTCGGCAGCGGCAATAAGCTGGCCATCGCGGAGGAGCGCCGCGGCTGCATCGTGGTAGTAGCAAGAGATCCCGAGAATATGCATTTAGCCTCTTCCGCGCAGGGACGGCTGCCGAATACGGGCCGCCCAGCCGTTTCCCTAGAATTTCAGCATGCAGGTCTGCAGAAGCCAAGTATGGCTTTCGGACGGCAACATATCCGTGGGTTTGGCACTCCGCCCTTGTTAAGGCTACCGCGAGAAATACCCGCGTTGGAACGAACGAGGTGATTTACCACTGCCGATACGCCCATGGCATGTCCGTTTTTTTGTCAGGATGTTCGTGCCATTGCCGTCGTGGCCTGCGAATCCTGAGAGGATCACCGAGTAGAGTGACAATCACCCCAAATGGAAGCAGAAAAATTGCGTAGATCAGAGTGAGCAGAACGCGTGCCTGAAAATCGCCGATCTTCCGGCCGACACGTTTCCACCCTTCCCAAATCCGGCGCAGCAAACTAGTTTGTGGCAAGAGTCACCTAGAATAGTGTGTAGATAAACGGCGCGATCGCGGAGCTTTGCGCCAAGATTAAAAGAGCGCCGGAGATAAAGAGGACAGCCATGATTGGCAGCATCCACCAGCGCTTGCCAGTCGCGAAGAACCAGAAGAGTTCCCCGACAGTACTCAGGCGCCTTTGGGCCATCCTCAGAAATCGCATTATGAGCCTCCGAGCAGTCAGCCGACAGATTACGAATTGCTGAGGATGGAGCAATTGAGGGGCCAAGGAGAAGAGGGGTAATTCATTATATATCAATGACATAGCACGGTTCTTGCTCCCTGAGGGCGGCTGCTGTTCTAGTACCGTGGCAGAATTAGGTAAACATTTTCCCGGCACTTTGAGCGGGTTTGTGTTGCACTCGCAATGGAAACTCAGTTCGCCCAGATCGCAGCCGGAAACCAGGGCAGCCTAGCCGAAACGTTGGGTCGAAGTTCATTTAACAACTAGAAACGTACCGATGGCCAGCGCATCAATCCCCGCACAATAGAAGCTGCGGATGGCCTCACGAGGATCGGATACCAGAGGTTCACCGAAGAGATTGAAGGACGTGTTGACCAGAACGGGAGCCGGGGAGCGTTCCCCGAATTTATGGAGCAGCTTCCAAAACTTGGGATTCGCCTCTCGTTCTACGGTGTGCACGCGCACTTCCCGCCCGTTAAAGGCAAATCGCTCCAGGAACGGCACATTGGCTCTGAGAGTGCCGAGTGAGGCCATAAAGCGGCAATTGTCGGTGCAATCGAAGAATTCCGAAGCCCGTTCGGCTGGAACGGAGAGCGCAAAAGGGTGGAAACCCTCGCGGTGCTTAATGTACTCGTTTATGTTCTCGGTCACGTACTCGGAGAAGGGAGATGCCAGGATGCTGCGGTTCCCGAGGGCGCGATGGCCGAATTCGGTCCGGCCCTGGCACCAAGCGACGATTTTGTCCCGATGAAGCAACTGAGCTGTTTCGTTGCACAGTTGGTCATCACCGGACATGTAGTTGTAGATGATTTTACAATTGTCCAGAACTTGTTTGATCTGCGCGGAAGAGAAATCCGGTCCCAGATACAGATGAGCCAGGCGCTTGCGTCCCACAGAGCCTGAAATCTGCTTACGCCCCAGAAATGCGGCTCCCAATGCGGTTCCGGCGTTGCCGGAGACCGGTTGCACATAGACATTTTGAAACTGGCTGCGCGTCTCGAGCGCGCGAACCAAGAGAACATTCAAGAAGACGCCGCCGGCGACACACAGGGAAGTGGCGCGCGTTTGCAGGCGGAAGCGTTCGGCGATATCCAATACGAATTGCTCGAGGACATCCTGAGCGCTGCGCGCAAGCGAAGAGCGAAGGGAAGGCTGATTGGCGATGGAAGCGGCATCCAGACCAAGATCGCGAAGAAAAGCAGCAGAAAACGCGCCGCGGTCGTCGTGTCCCTTCGCAAAGTACATCCGGTTCAACACCGGGAACCCATCCGCGTCCCGTTTGAATAACTTCTGGAAAGCAGCGACGTATTCGGGGAGCCCGTCTTTGCTGAGCCACTGGACCTTGTGCTCGTCGTGATGCGCGCGCAAACCGAGGAGTTCGGTGACGCGTGAATAGAACCATCCCAAAGAATTCGGAAAGCGCAGTGTGCGAAGCGGGGTAATCTCCTCGCCTTCTCCCACCGCGAGCATTCCGGACAACATGTCACCGCATTCGTCGAGGGTGAGAAGGAGAGCGCGGTCAAAGTCTGAGGTGTGGAATGCACTGGCAGCATGACAAAGGTGATGCTCGAGTTGGAGGGAGGGAATGGTCTCTCCGATGTAGCGGCGAAGGTGGCGGAATTGCGTGAGTTCGCGGGTATTCCTGCCAATGGCGCGCGTCCAATCGGCGGCCGCGGGGTGGGAAAATGTCAGGCTGATCCGGAAGGCCGCTTCGCGGAGCCAAGCCGATCGCGGACGACGCGCGATGCTCACCAAATTGAGATCGGAAAATTTGGCGCCAGCTTGTTCCAAGGACCGGGCAATGGACCGCCGTGGAATGCCTCCCATGCCGGTAGACCGGCTGAGTTTCTCTTCTTCCAAGGCGTACACGATGGAGGTGGCATCCAATAAGGCAACGGCGGAGTCGCGGCCATAGCTTCCGATGCCGAGAACAAACATAAGCAGAGCTTCTCACGATTCCGACGCAGTGGCTGAACGGATTGAGTAAATCGGGTGCCCAGTGAAGCAAGAGCGCGGAACGAAAGCGGGACCTGTCGGCCTGTGCTAGCCGATCGTCTGGTAACCACGCGAGGCAACGAGCAGCATGCTAGTTTGATGCGAGGGGTGGATTTGACCCTGCATTCGCCAACAGGCACTTGGAAATGGCATCGGCGGCCATGCGGATCGAACCCTCGTTTGGATGACCGTCGGTGGAGCTCAGGGTCAGTTCACGAAAAGTGTAGCCCTCCCAGGTATGTTCAAGAGAACACATGGAGATACCAACCGATTGGGTCTGACGGAGGAAATCCTTGTAACGGTCGCGCGCGTTTTGCTGAAGGGTGACGGTGAGATCGTACGGAACTACCAGAACCTTTGCGCCGCTTTGTTGAGCGATGCTAACAAAGCGCGAGATATCCGCCAAATGGCGAGACATCAAAGCCGGATTCGCGTAGGCCGCAAACTCAGAATCCGTCAGTTCTCCGGAGGCGGCAACTGGGGCTGCTGAGGGGCCAACCCGACGAAATCGGTAGTAGATAATGCGGCCCCGCGCAAACAACTCCTGGAAAAGATACGAATTCTTCCAGATGAAGCGTACGAACGGATTCCTCAAAAGCGGCAGCCCGGAGCGGTGCGGAATCAGATAATCAATGTCATTGAAAATGTAAATCAAGACCACGACGTCTGGCTTGAATTTGATCATTTGGTTCAAATAGCCAATCTCGTCCAGAGTGTCTGAGTTGGGCCTGCCGGCGCTGATGACCTCCCACTGCTTCCCTGTCGCTTTCGATACACGGGATCCCACTTGTTCACCGATACGATCGTCGAGGCGACTAATTCCCCAACCGAAAGCAAAGGAATCGCCAACGATCAGCATCCTGCTCTTAGCGAGATCGCGCACCAGCGGATGATCCACATCACGAAAACCTTCGCTATTTAGCTTCACATACCGTCGGTTCCAAGCTGCAAGTGAGAAGGTAGGCAAGCCCTGCATGACTGGAACAGTCACCGCCGCCTTCACTCGCAGGAACCCTTCACCCAATAACGCGAGCCCCATCAGGGTGCCGATCAGCATTGCAAGACCGCTCCACTTTTCGTCCAGCTTTGGTATCGTCGCCCTGGAGACGGCAATGAACAAGAGAACCAGAGCGAGCCATTGCAGCAGTGCCGCCGAGGGCATCGCGGAACCGAAAAAGTTCAAATCAAATATATTTCCGGCGTTGTCTCTTGAATCGAGCGCGTCGAGGAGATAAGCCAAGCCCCAAGATAGAAGAGCAAGATCGACGAGCAAGGAGCGCGGCAGCAAAAGCAGAATGACTAACAAAACCACTGTCCCGACTGCGAGGAAGATAGCAAAGGAGTAGGACCAAACTCCCAGTATTTGCCGGTTAAAAGAGCGATACTGAAGAAGGCCCAAGACGAGGAGAAAAAGCCCGAGGACCCTTCCGATCTTCAGTCGAACAAAAAAACTCCCAAAACCGCGCGCAATGGTCTCCAAGCAGGATTCCCCCGTTGTCGAGAACTGTTGCACGAACCCTACTGCACTCTCTGATTTCCAGTCAAGTCCACACCCGCAGAGGGGTGAGGGCGGCGAATCCGGAAAAACACTGCCGGCCGCAGGAAGGGGTTGGGTTGTTGAGGCAGGTGCTTTATCGCGGAGAATACTATATTCTCGGGCAACGCAAGTTCGGCCGGACGCCAGGCTTCGGTCGCGGAGCTAGCTTGGGCAGCTGCTCCGCTGCAACTTGAGGCCAAGATTGATGGCAGCAGAAATGTCACCCGCGGGTTCGGAGCACGTCAACTTGCAGCCACGCGAAAGCTCAGGGCGACTGACCGTCTCGGCTACAGATGTTCTCGTGTGGGGCGCCATTGTGGGGTTAGGTGCGCTCCAGTGCTACTCTCATCTGCGGGCTCACGATTTTCCGTTTGAAGATGTTGCCTACTTCGAGCAAGCGAAATCCCTGCTGCACGACGGGTACTATGGTTTCAACTCGGTTCCGGAGAGGGTTCAGCCTCCGGGCTTACCTCTTCTCTTGGCCCTGATCTGCAAGATTGCCGGCTGCCGGTACGGGGTTCTCCTGAGCTCGATGTCGGTGTTTTTCACGCTTGGACTGCTGGTGTGGTATCAGATTATTCGACAAGCGGAGGGGCGCGGCATAGCCGCGGCCACGTGCCTGATTTTAGGCTCATCACCTTGGATCTTCTACGTCGTGACCCGTTGGATATGGCCAAGCATCCCGTACTTTTTCGTGAGTGCCCTGGCCTTATGGACCATCCTGAAGCTCGATGGAGCGCAAACCCGGTTACAAAGATATCTGTTTTCCGCGGCCTTAGCTCTTATCGTCGCATGCGCGATCCTCATCCAATCCGCTGGTATTGTTTTGGTTGGCGCGATGTTGGCTTCGATGGTGTTCACCTGGTTGAAGGATCGCGGCACCGCTGTTCATCGGTTGAGAGTGTTCCTTCCCGCCATTCTGTTGGGGATTGTGACGCAATACGCGTGGATGCATCGCGGGAGCAATCCACCGGATTGGCCATTGCCTGGCTATCCAGAAAGCTACGTCTCGCAGCTAAAGCTGAAACTTGGCAATTATCCGGAGTTAGGCTTCGCGAATGCCCCTGATGTGTTGTTGCGTGTGGAAAAGAATGTCCGGGAACGAACCGCGGTTCTGGCGGAGACGCTCACGGCGCACGACATCCATCGCTCGTACTCGTCGCTAGCCATAGCCATTCCCCTCTTCCTGGTGCTCATAGGCTGGGCTGCTTCCCTCTGGGAAACCGGCGAGGACGTCCTTGCCTGGTATTTCGCTGGGTTTGAATTGATCTACATTTTGTGGCCCTGGGAGTTCGAATTTCGATTTCTTTTGCCGAACATGCCACTCGCCTGTCTCTTCCTGTATCGCGGTGCCAGAAAGATGGCCGTGTGGTCTCGACTCTACCCGCGCCGGGTGGCCATGTGCTTCTTGCCGGTCGGCGTGTTGCTCAGTGCACTAGCGTTTCGCAATAGCTGGGAAGCTGGGGCATCCTGGTCCATAGGGGTTCAATCGAAACTCTCCGCCGCAGTCTGGTTCGCGGCATCGCTCTTTTCCGTCTGGATGATACGGATGAATCGCCTGCCGAGCTTCTCGAGCGGGCGTTCTGAGCGACCTGTGACTTTAAGGCAGATTTCCATAGGCCCGCTTTCCCTTACCTTTCTACAAGTGGGCGCGCTCGCGTTAGTTTCTTTACTGGTGGCCAGAGCGATCTCGAAAGACATACCCATCGCCCGCATAAACCTTGCGTTTGAGGAAGAGAGGTTCGGGCGGCTCCCAGACATTGTGGCTGCGGACTGGATTCGTCTGCACACCGATCCCCTGGATGTCGTAGCAGCGCGCCATGTTCCGCTCGTTTTTCACTATTCCCAACGCAGGGTGATCTGGTTTGCTCCCATAGTGCATCCCCAGGTCATGATGGAAGGTATTCGCAGACTTGGAATTCGCTACGTCATCGTAGTGGATAGGGACGCCAGTTATTACCTTCCTCCTGACGAAGAATGTTTTGAGATGGTGCAAAGGGCATACCCCAGCGCGTTTCGCCTAGCAACACAACTTGGCCAAGTGCGAATCTACGAAATCATGCCTACAGCTACGGACGCCGCGGCAAACCCATAGGCCCGCTCCTACCAGTTCTGCAAATGGGAGGACAGATCAGTGTTCCGCATGCCGGGGAAGCCTTCGCGGACTGATATTTTAAGTCTCATGCCACCAAACGGATCACAAAGAGTCATGGCCTTCCTTATGTGCTAGCGATCTATCGGAAGGGCAGTTGGCCGCGGAGTGAAATCACGACGCAACTTGCGTTTCGAGTGGACAGGGCAACCCAAAACGCGCGCATGTCGCCTGGCATGTTCATTTTAATGAGCCACCCGCGAAAAAATCGCGGAGTAAATGGGACGCCGCGGTCCCTGGCGCTTCGCGGTCACCCTGGTCGGGCGTGGGATGTCGCGAAGCAGCAATACCCGCGCACTTCGATTGACCCCATCCCAGTAACAGAACTTGTACGGCCCCGGGCACGGCTCCTAGTTTGGAAGCAGGCCGAACACGGTGATTGTGCTTTGCCCGCCAACATAGACTTTGCCGTTGGCAACAGTCGGCACCGTGAATTTCACGGCGAAACCCGCCGCGCCAGCTCCAGAGCTTGGACTGCTGTAGAGCATGGTGCCGACATTGGTAGCGTCGTAGGCATCCAGAATCAAGGGTCCTCCCGACTTCCATGCGGTGTAATCAATGATCCACACGATGCCGTTGGTTGTGCCACTGGAGGAAACCGCTGGTACACCGCCGCGAGGCGGGAACGTATTGGCCGACCGAGCGAATTGCGGAGTTGCAATAACTCCGTTCGCAATGTGGAATTGGCTAAGCGGGAAGTTCTGCCCTGTCGTGTAAATGTTGCCGTTCCAGTAGGCCGGTACCGCGTAATTGCCGCCGTCAAGCTGGGTGGTATTGGGCGGCGGGACGGGGATGACTTCCTGCACGTCATTGTTGGTTGTCGCATTGAACTTGCCCATGTTGTTCTGATCCAAGAGGTACAGAATGGCTACTTTGCCAGTAGCCAGGAGCAGATGCGGATGCGCAGCGGAACCGACGGAGTCGGGCAGAATGATGGCCCCGGCGGAACCCATGTCGACGTCGTTGGCATCTAGAACGTTGGCATTAAAGGGAGTGAACCAGTCAAGCAGAGCGCCCGTGGGGCTGAGCCTGAAGGTGCTCTCGGAGAAGTTTATCGTGCCGTCGTAGTTGCCGTTGCCGGTCACGGCATAGACGTTGCCGTTGGCATCAGAGGCCGGACCGCCTCCACCATCCCAGATCGCGGCGCCGTTACATCCGCTTGGATCCGAAGTTGGCCACACGAACTTCTTAGCCAGGGTTGCGGCGTCGTAACCAAACAGCCAGCCCTGCCAATTGCAGCGGTCTCCATGCGAACCGAAGGCAACGTAGACCGTGCTGTTATTCAGCAGCAGCGCGGGGCGATTGAAATGTAGGAAGGAGACAAACCTGGGATCTGAAATCACTACCGGGCCGCCAAACTTTTCTGCGCCGTTGGTGATATCGAGGGCATGCAACCGATGGACAAAGCAGGGGGAGGCCATGGAGCACCCGCTGCCGACAAATTCCTTCGTCTTGACCTCTACATAGATGGTATTGGTCACTGGGTCAATAACTGGAGTCGAGGTGATGCCGATCTCCGGATAAACGTCGTCAGTGGGAGGGTTGCCCGGGGTGTCAAGCCAAGACATGGTTGTAACGTTCGTCCCCAGGAAGCTGATCTTCCAAAGCTGGAGGCACGAAGGAGAATCGGCGTCGAAGGCATAGACGCTGTCATGCTCCGTGGCGATAAACACGACGTTGTGATTCGCCCCGCCCACGGTGAGATTAGCGACCCACAGCGGTTGGGCATAGACATAACCGTCTACCGGGCAGGAGAAAAGCTGGGTGAATACCGGTGAACTTACGGCCGCCGGAGTCAGCGCATACTCTTTCAAATTCTGGCCGGTGCGCTGTATATCATTGTGGTGCGTATACACTCCGACTAGATCCGTGACCGCAACCGAAGAGGACGCACTGACCGCAGCATTCGCATTGCTGGTAGCAGTGACGATATGAACGCCTGGTTGAGTGCCTGGCGTATAGAGGCCGGTGGCGGAAACGGTTCCACTGGCTGCAGTTCCGCCGTTATTGTTATCGACGGACCACGTCAGGCCCGAGTTTGAGGGGTCATTGAAGACCGTGCCAATGAACTGCACGGTCTGCAAAGCGGACATGGTAACTGCGGCGCGCTTAGGAGTGACGGTGACGCCGAGCGCCCCCGCTATGATGGTGATTGTCGCCGTGCCGGTTTTCGTATTGTCGCTCACCGAGGTGGCGGTCAAGGTCACGGTGGCCGGGCTTGGTGCGCTCAGCGGACCATTGTAAGTGACGGAGGTTGCAGTAACGTTCGTCAGCGTACCACAGGCGCTTCCACTGCAGCCTGCGCCAGACACGGTCCAGGCTACGCCTCCATTGCGGAAGTCGTTTTGCACGGTTGCCGTGAAGTTTTGCGTACCGCTTCCCGTACCTACAGATGCGGTTGTTGGCGAGACAGAGACGGAGATTGGCGGCGGCGGCGCACCAGCGGCGGACTTAAAAGCCGCGATGGCTGCGCCCCATGGGTCGGAGGCACCAAGCGTGACCGTAGCCGAGGCCGGTCCCATGACGGTTTGGAGCTGATCCTCCGTGACGAGTTTCGAATTCGGTGCGGGGGGAACAAAGTCCTCGATTTTAAAGCCAGGTCCAGCGGTATACGTCTCGGCATCGGAGGTGATAATTGCACCCAGCAACAAATCGCCACCTAGCGAAGAGATGGCGTTTCCGCTAGTTGGGGAAGCGCTGAGCCCTTCAGACGCAGCGGTGGCGTCAAGGGAACCGGAGACCGCCACGCCGGAATATTCCATGATCGCAAATCGTAGAGTGCCCGAAATGGTGTCCGAGACGGTAACCGTGTTCGGGCCACCAGCGATGAACTCCGCGTAGTAGATACCAATGGTGTCGGCATCCACGGACATGTTGAAGCTGACCGCTTTCCGGTAGGTGTTTCCGCGAGAATCAGAAATCGTAAACACCTGTCCAGACTTCCCTGCACGAATCAAAACCGCAATGAAATTTCCAGCGGTGTTGTTGGAAATAAAGGAGAGGGAAGATGAAGTGGACGTGCCGAAATCCATCCCGAGATGCTGAATCAACTTAATGCTTCCGGTGTTTACGGTGAACGGTACGCCGTTGCTGGCGAGACCGCCGGCTGTGACGACGACATTGCCGGTGGTTGCGCCAGCAGGCACTGGGGCGACGATGCTTGTATCGCTCCAGCTCACAGGTGCGGCGGCTACGCCGTTAAACGTTATCGTGCTGCCGGTCACTTGAGTCGCGCCAAAGCCTGCGCCACTGATAGTGACCACAGTTCCGACGACGCCTGAGGTGGGGCTGAGGCTGGCGACGTTGGGACCGGGAGTGACAGTATAGGAAATACCGTTGCTGTTCACGCCGCCAACGGAAACCACGACGTTTCCGCTGGTAGCTGCGACTGGTACTGGCGCCACGATGAGCGTGTCAGACCAATTGATCGTTCGCGCGGCGATGCCGTTGAAAAGAAGCAAGCTAGCTCTGGTGCCGACGGTCGGCCCGAAATTCGTTCCACTCACGTTAACAACGGTACCGATGGGTCCGGCACTGGGACTGACGCCAGTAATGCTCGGCGGCGGCGTAACGGCGAAAGGCAGGCCGTTACTTGGTGTTCCCGCCACACTGACCACCACGTTTCCTGTGGTTGCGCCAGCCGGGACTGACGTGACGATGCTTGTGTCGCTCCAAGAGGTCGCGGTTGCAGTGGTTCCGTTAAAGGTGACGATACTCGATCCCTGAACTTGAGTAAGTCCGAAACTGGAACCGGTAATCGTTATGCTCGCGCCTACGGGACCCTGTGTCAGGCTCAGAGTCGAAAGATTTGGACCGACGATTGGCGTCGCTGTAGCCACATTCGAGTACGAGCTGAAGTTAGCGCCGTCCGTGGCGCGGACGCGGTAGCTGTAAGGAGTTGAAGTCGTCAATCCGGTATCGCTGAAGGCGAGTGTAGGCGAACTTCCCACCTGTGCGAAGTTGCTCGGTGTGTTGGCGCAGTTGACGCTCGCGCAGCGCTCGACCAGGTAACTGGTGATGGCCCCACCGATCTCCGTCGCTGCCGCCCAGGAAAGATTGATTTGTGTGCCGCCGGCGGATGTAGCTGCAAGGCTCGAGGGAGCCGTGAAAGTGGGTGCTGCTGTTGTAGCTGAGGCGGTATTGGAATACGTGCTGAAGTTGGTGCCGTCGGTAGCGCGCACACGGTAGTTGTAGGTGGTCGAGCCGGTCAAGCTTGCACTCGTATCGCTGAAGGTGGTCGTCGGGGAACTTCCAATTTGTGCGAAGTTGCTGCAAGTGGCGCCCGAGCAGCGTTCGACTAAGTAGCTGCTGATGGTGCCGCCAGTCTCGGTTGCCGCGGTCCAAGAGAGATTGACTTGAACGGGACCGGAAGCGGCTGCCGCCAAATTTGCAGGAGCGGTAAAGGTCGGAGCCGCGGTGGTGGCTGAGGCGACCGCAGAATAGGGACCAGTGACATTCAAGGTGTCCTTGGCGCGTACGCGATAGCTGTAGCTAGTAGAGCCAGTGAGACCCAAGTCGCTATAGGTGGTGGTCGTAGGAGTAGCTACCTGGGTAAAGTTGGTGGGGGTATTCCCACAGTTCACGCCCGCGCAGCGCTCGACCAGATACTGGCTGATCGTGCCGCCAGTTTCCGTAGAGGCGGTCCAAGAAAGATTGATCTGCACGGAGCCCGCAGCTGTCGCGGTGAGGTTGGTTGGCGCCGTAGGCTGCGTGCCGCCAGTGCCGCCCGCCGCACGGAAGGCCACCATCTGCATGATCCACGGCTGTACTCGGTCCAGCGCCGCGGTCGCGCTGTAGCTTCCTGTCACCGTCACCACGCGATCTTCCAAAATATCGGCGTCCTGGGTGATCACACGGCTGGTGTAGCCAGTTCCCGCGCCCGTGGTGGTGGACTGCACCAGGTTTGCACCCACCAGAAGATCGTTGCCATTGGTCGTGGTCACCGAACCGCTGTTGCTTGTCGCCGTCGTTGTGCCCTGCGCTCCCACCGACACATCCAGCGGATTCACCGTGTCCAAACCGCTGTATTCCGCTATCCGAATGTCCGGGAATGCCGCCGCAACACTGAACGTCACCGTCACCGTGTTTGTCCCCGCTGCCGCCGACACGATATTCTTCGCATAGTAGATGGCTTGCGTCGCCGTGCCACTCTGTACCACCGGCACGGCCGCAACCGCGTACGCGTTCCCCTTCGAGTCCACCACCGAACTGATCGTCGCTGTCGAGTCGTTCCACCCCACCACCACCACGTTCAAGTTCCCCGCCGTCTGCGCCAGCGTGTACACCACTGCCACCGTCGTTGACGCACTCTGCGGAGTCGCCGAGTTGCTCTGCACAAACGAAATGGCTGCCGCTCCCGGCAGGTTGGTTAGGGAGAAGCTAGCCGGAGTTGCAACGCCTGTTACCGTTGCGGTCAGGTTGTAAGGTCCGCCTGCGGTCGCATTCGCCGTGAAAACTGCTGAAGTCGCGATTCCGCTGGCATTCGTCGTCGCGGTGTTCAGCCCGCCCGCGAAGGTCCCGCTGGCTCCGCTCGTCGGCGCCGTGAACGTCACCAGCACGCCGCTTACAGGATTGTTCCCTGCGTCCGTAACGGTCGCTACCAAGGGTGCTGCGAACGCCGTGTTGATCGTCGCGCTCTGCCCGGAACCGCTCGTCACCGCCACCTTGGCCGGTGCCGCAGCTTGGTTCGTCAGCGAGAAATTTGCCGATGTTGCTCCCGTCGCACTGGCTACCACGTTGTACGGCCCGCCTGCAGTCGCGTTCGCCGTGAAAACTGCTGAAGTCGCGATTCCGCTGGCATTCGTCGTCGCTGTGTTCAGCCCGCCCGCGAAGGTCCCGCTGGCCCCGCTCGTCGGGGCCGTGAACGTCACCAGCACTCCGCTTACAGGATTGTTCCCTGCGTCCGTAACGGTTGCCACCAAGACTGCTCCGAAGGCCGTGTTGATCGCCGCACTCTGCCCCGAGCCGCTGGTCACCACTACCTTGGCCGCTGGGCCTACCGTGTTTGTCAGCGAGAAATTCGCCGATGTCGCTCCCGTCGCAGTGGCTACCACGTTGTATGGGCCACCGGCAGTCGCGTTCGCCGTGAACACCGCCGAAGTCGCGATTCCGCTGGCATTCGTCGTCGCGGTGTTTACCCCGCCCGCGAAGGCCCCACTGGCCCCGCTTGTCGGCGCCGTGAACGTCACCAGCACTCCGCTTACAGGATTGTTCCCTGCGTCCGTAACGGTTGCCACCAAGACTGCTCCGAAGGCCGTGTTGATCGCCGCACTCTGCCCGGAGCCGCTCGTCACCGCCACCTTGGCCGGTGCCGCAGCCAGGTTGGTCAGCGAGAAATTCGCCGATGTCGCTCCCGTCGCACTGGCTACCACGTTGTACGGGCCACCGGCAGTCGCGTTCGCCGTGAACACCGCCGAAGTCGCGATTCCGCTGGCATTCGTCGTCGCGGTGTTCAGTCCTCCCGCAAAGGTCCCGCTAGCCCCGCTCGT
>Ga0210409_10000733_pt1 | contig 48673 bp, 34 predicted proteins | sample IncBWH17MmetaG_FD_161649 | JGI IMG/M metagenome (GOLD analysis project Ga0210409, IMG submission 161649) | Forest soil microbial communities from Barre Woods Harvard Forest LTER site, Petersham, Massachusetts, United States - Inc-BW-H-17-M | ecosystem: Environmental > Terrestrial > Soil >... | reverse complement strand
AGCATCTCCCGATCCCTGCGGAGTACGAGTGGTTCCCACGGGCCGGCCTACAGACAGGCGTAGCGGAACTCGGCGACTTGTATGTGGCGTTGAGCAGAGATCTGGCCAGTGGAACACAAGCCGTTCCCACATTCCACGATGCGGTCTGGCAGCAGCAGCTCTTCGAGCAGATTCAAGATTCGTCCGAAACAGGTAAACGCATCAACTTGTGACTTTGACGCGCCTTCTCCAGGAAGGGAAGGAGGAAGTGTTCCGCGGCGATAGTTGCTTTTTGAACCCGGACTGCTCTCGGTGATTCTATCGACGCTAACCGGTGAGCACGATTCTCGGCGGCATAGCAGCTCTGAGAATCACTGTTGCAACGGATTTGCACTGTGGTAAGAGGGCTCGGTCACTCCAACCTTTACTTCGAGACATTTCAGCATGTCTCGCCTAGGAGATTGCGAAATGGAAAATATGAAAGCAGTACAAGTCCACAACTATGGCGGGCCGGAAGTGCTCCACTTTGAAGACGCACCACGCCCGACACCGGGATCTGGTGAATTGTTGATACGAGTCCACGCTGCCTCGGTGAACGCCATCGATTGGAAAGCCCGAGCAGGCTACTTGAAGCAAGTCTTTCCGCTTCCCCTGCCTTACATTCCTGGCTGGGATGTTTCCGGTATCGTCGAAGCAATGGGTCCTGGAGTGACCCAATTCAAGAAAGGCGACCAAGTCTACGCTGTCCCGGCTGGCGCCCGCAGTGGCAAAGGCACTTATGCTGAATATGTCGTGGTCAAGGAAACGGAAGCCGCCCTGAAGCCAAAGTCAACTGACCACATCCATGCCGCTGCCATTCCTGTGGTGGCGCTGACGGCGTGGCAGGCGCTGTTCGAGCAAGCTGGATTAAGCAAGAGCCAGAAGGTTCTGATTCATGGCGCAGCCGGAGGCGTGGGCAGCATCGCGGTGCAACTCGCAAGATGGAAGGGAGCGCATGTCACCGGGACAGCCTCGGGGAGGAATCAAGCGTTTCTGCGCGGATTGGGAGTTGACGAACCGATCAATCACGAAAAGACTCGTTTCGAGAATGTTGTCCACGATGTGGACGTGGTGCTCGACACGCTGGGAGGCGATACTCAGAACCGCTCGTGGAATGTGCTGAAAAAGGGCGGGATTCTGGTTTCGATTGTTGCTCCGCCGTCGGCAGAGGAAGCTGCCAATCATAGTGTGCGCTCGGCTTTCATGTCTGTGCACCCCAGTTCTGCACAATTGTCTGAAATCGCAAAACTCGTCGATACCGGGAAACTGAAACCAGTGGTCGAAACCGTGCTTCCGCTCTCCGACGCCCGACGCGCCCACGAACTCAACGAGACGGGTCACGCGCGAGGCAAGACGGTCTTGAAAGTCGCGTAACAGTGTGAACTGATTGCCGGTCCGCCGACCTGGAGAAACCGCATGAAACTCAACGCATCAGTTCGGAACTAAGAACTCTCGATTCGGACACAATATGGACGGCGCGCCCGCCAGATCCCGGCAAGAGGGAGAGCCTGCTGTGCTCGGTCGCGTGAAAAGTAGCGTAGGTCGTTACTACAGAGTCTCAACTGAGGAGGAAAGTTCGATGAGCAAGAACACAACACAGATAAAAGCTGCCGTCGTGCGTGAGAAAGGCGGGCCTTTCAAGGTTGAAACCCTAACTTTGGAAGCCCCGCGGCGAGATGAAGTATTGGTCAAGGTTGCGGCCACCGGCTTGTGCCACACAGATATGGTTGCACGTGATAAGGGCTATCCCGTACCGCATCCAATCGTGCTTGGCCACGAAGGTGCAGGAATCGTCGAGAGCGTAGGAGCGGATGTTGTCAAAGTCGCGCCTGGCGATTCTGTTGTGCTCACATTCCTGACCTGTGGACGTTGTAAGCCTTGTCGCTTGGGAAGGATGGCACATTGCGAGAAGACGTTCCCGCTCTCCTTCGGCGGAACGAGGTTGGACGGCAGCACTGCTACCGTCGACGGCGATGGCGAAAAAGTTCACGATCACTTTTTCGGGCAATCGTCGTTTGCGACATACGCACTCGCCAATGAACGCAACGTGGTCAAGGTCAGCAGTGACTTACCGCTCGAACGCCTCGGTCCGCTCGGCTGCGGTATTCAGACCGGAGCCGGGGCCGTGATGAATGCGCTGAATGTGAGACCGGGTACAAGTTTCGCTTCCTTCGGCGCGGGCGCAGTCGGGTGCTCGGCGATCATGGCAGCACGGGCTGTTGGGGCAACAACCATCGTCGCCATAGACATTGTGCCCTCGCGTCTGGAACTGGCAAAGGAACTGGGCGCGACGCATGCCATTAACAGTAGACAGATAAATCCAGTTGAGGCAATCCGAGATATTACTGGTGGCGGAGTCGATTATTCGCTAGAGGCCTCCGGAGACCCCAGTGCGTTGCATCAGGCAATAGAAGCACTCGGATCTCTCGGCACGTGCGGCATCGTCGGAGCAGAGCCACTAGGCACAGAGGTGAGCTTTGACGTGAACAACCTGATGATGCCTGGTAAGGCGATACGCGGCATTCTTGAGGGTGAGAGCGTTCCCGACATTTTTATCCCGCAGCTCATCGAACTCAACGCGCAGGGGCGCTTCCCGTTCGAGAAACTGACGAAGTTTTACAGCCTCGATCAAATCAATCAGGCCGCACAAGACAGTGAACAAGGGGGCACGATCAAACCCATTATTCGCCTGTCAGCGGTCTGAGCGGCGACGCGCGCTTTCAATCGGAGCACGTCGGAAAACTAAGAAAGCAACCCCAGCATAACGGACCCCTATTTGTGTTGGACTTGAAAAAAAATGACGCAACGAAAAGGAGAGCCTGCGATGAAAGCTCGTATCGACTACTCAAATGCTCCGGAAGCGCTCCGCGGGATGTATCAACTGGAGCATTACATCCACAACTCAGGTCTGGAGGAATCGCTGGTCCACCTGGTGAAGATGCGCGCCTCGCAGATCAATGGATGTGCGTATTGCCTCGATATGCATTCGAAAGATGCTCGCGCCCTCGGCGAGACTGAGCAGAGACTCTATGTGCTCGATGCGTGGGAGGAGGCGCCGTTTTACTCCGATCGCGAACGCGCGGCGCTAGCGCTCACCGAGGCCGTCACCCGGATCACGGAAGGCCATGTGCCCGACGCGGTCTTCGAGCGCGCACGCGCGCACTTCAACGAACAGGAGTTGATTTCGCTGGTGTTTACCCTGATCACCATCAACGCCTGGAACCGCCTTGCTATCACGATGCGCACTGAGGTGGGCAACTATCAACCGAAGGCGCGCCCGGTCTCGCAGACCGCTTAAAATCAGCGGCGGCGGGCCGAGTCTAAGCGCCATTGTCTGTCTAAAGAAGGAGAAGGGAGAATTTCATGTCTAAGGTCTGGTTAGTTACGGGAAGCGGAAACGGATTGGGTAGGGACATCTCCGAGGCGGCGCTGGCCGCAGGGGACAGCGTGGCAGCCGGAGCGCGGCGAACCGAAGAACTGGCACCCCTGGTTGCGCAGTACGGCGAGCGGGTCAAGCCCGTGAAACTGGAAGTGCGCGACGAAGCCGCCGCAAAAGCGGCCGTGCAGTTGGCAGTGGATACATTCGGACGGCTGGACGTTCTGGTGAATAACGCTGGCTATGGGCAATTTGCGCCGTTCGAGCAGATGAGTCCAGAGGATTTCCAGGCTGTTGTGGACACATGCTTCTACGGCGTGGTGTACACAACGCGCGCCGCCGTGCCAGTGATGCGCAAGCAGAAGAGCGGGCACATCTTTCAGGTGTCTTCGGTCGGCGGCCGCCTCGGGGTCCCCGGCAATACGCCGTATCACGCGGCCAAGTGGGCAGTCGGTGGTTTCAGCGATTCCCTCGCAATGGAAGTCGCGCCATTCGGGCTCAAGGTCTGCACATTGGAACCGGGAGGTATTCGGACCAACTGGGCACGGCGCGCCGTTCAGAATGCGCCGGACCTGCTGCCGGAGTATGAGGCCACGGTCGGTTCGTTCCTGAAGATGTTGCGATCCCTCGAAGGGCGTTGGGAAAGCGATCCGCGAAAGATCGCGGGCGTAATTCTGCAACTAGCAAATAGCGACGAAGTGCCGGTGCGGCTGATCCTCGGTGTCGATGGTGAAAAGCGGGTGCAGGAAGCAGAGGCTACACGCGCGAGCGAGGCTGAGAGATGGCGATATCTTACTGTGTCAACGGTCTTTGAAGATGGGCGCGCTTCGACAGCCGATTGAATATGACCAATAGCGAAATCAAGGTTCTCTACGTTGGCATCTCGGACGCTCCCCGCATGGTGTATCGCCCAGGCGAATACTCTGGCGGAGCTTCGAGACTGGACACAGTTCACGGCGCTGCAGATCGAGTACAGCCTGACTAAGCGGCCGGTCGAGCGCGGATTAATTCCATGGCCAAAGCTTTGATCCGCTTCGAGGAAATCGAAAAGTCCATTAACTGCCAGTAGTTTTGGAGGTTACACCTTGGACACTGAAGTCATATCTGGTGTCGAGTTGTACCGGTACATTCCCCGACGATGCTTTTGGAGGAATCAGTGCTGGCCGCAGTCTCGTAGAGCACGACCAACTGCCTTAATGGAATCCGGCCAGCGGGGTCATTGAGGATAAGCCGAGTCCAACCCCCCGGCTTCGCATAAGTCCGTTGACCTGACTCGCGCCGATGCCACGGCCATGACGTTGACCGCTGATTTCGCCGGCACAGTGTAGTTCTCGCGAGATACCTTTCCGTCATTGGAATCCGGCGCGCCCCCACTTAAAATGGATCATTCAGTTGTCGGCACCAGGCGAATTCAGGAAAAGATTTCTGCAATTCTAGTAATGGCTGCGCAGTCTGGCTGGTGGTTCTGGGGTTCGTCCCGAGTGACAGGCTAACCGGAAGTTACTCCGGGCCAGAAGTCGGCTTGGATCTGCTAGACTCGTCGCGAGTCGCCAACCATGAATCCCGGCTTGATCTTCTTCGTTATCCTTGCTGCCCTGACCGGTTTCGACCGTGCTCCAGCAAAGCCTTCTGCGGACTTGCTCATTATCAATGCTCATATCGTTACCATGGACGCGAAACAACTCACTGCCACAGCGGCGGTCATTCAGGGCGACCGCATAGTTTGGGTTGGAGACACCGCGGAGGCACACAAGCGCTTCCCGGAAACTCGCGCCATGGATCTGCATGGCGCGACCGTCCTGCCGGGAATCATTGACGCGCACACGCACCTGATAGAACTGGGCAAGAGTCTGGTTCATTTGAACCTGAAGGATGTTGCCACTGCGCAAGAGGCCGTCGAACGAGTCAAGCAGCGAGTCAACTCATCTGCGCCCAACGAATGGATTCTCGGGTGGGGCTGGGATGAGGGCAAATGGGCTTCGCACTATCCTGACAATCAGGCTTTGAGCGATGTCTCTCCGAACAACCCAGTGTACCTCGTGGGTCTGCATACTTTTGCTGCGTGGGCCAACGCGCGTGCGCTTCAACTGGCAGGAATCACGAAGGACACAATAGACCCGCCGAACGGAAGCATTCGAAGGAACGAGAAAACCGGCGAGCCCACGGGTGTTTTGCTCAACCATGCTCAGGATTTGGTGCAAACGCAGATCCCACCCATGACTCTCGAGCAAACCAAGCAAGCGCTCGAAGTGGCGGCACAGGAGTGCGTTCGTCATGGTCTTACCTCCGTTCACGAAGCTAAGGTTTCACCGATCATGGTGGATGCGTTTCGGGAGTTGATCCGCGAGAACCGCCTGCCCCTCCGCGTTTACGCCATGCTCGACGGATCCAATCCCGCGCTGGTGAGCCAATGGCTCGGGCGCGGCCCCGAAATCGACCCCAATCATCAGCTGACAATTCGCGCATTCAAGCTGTTTGCTGACGGAGCGCTCGGCTCTCGCGGTGCGGCCCTGCTGGAACCTTACAGCGATTCGCCGCAAAGCAAAGGTACGTTCACGACGGCCGAGCCGGACATTTATAACTTGAGTCGCAAGTCACTACAGCGCGGCTTTCAAGTTTGCACTCACGCCATCGGCGACGCCGCCAACCGCATGGTGCTGGACGCGTATGTGCATGCACTCTCCGATGTTCCGCAGGCCCGCGATCCGAGGCTGCGAATCGAGCATGCCCAGGTTCTCTCACCAGAAGACATACCGCGGTTCGCGAAACTGGGGATCATCCCATCGATGCAACCCGTTCACGCTACATCCGATATGGGCTGGGCAGAGCAGCGGCTGGGACCGCAGCGCATTAAGGGCGCTTATGCCTGGCGATCCGTGCTGAAAACCGGCGTTCACTTGCCGCTCAGTTCGGATTTTCCCGGAGAGACTTTGAATCCTTTCTACGGAATTTATGCTGCGATGACTCGCCAGGATCCGCAGGGCAATCCGCCCGGCGGTTGGTATCCCGCGCAACGCCTTACGTTGGAGGAGGCTTTGCGCGGCTACACCGTTGAGGCTGCTTATGCGGAATTTGAAGAGCAGGCCAAAGGTTCGATCGAACCTGGCAAGCTGGCTGATTTCATTGTGATTCCGCAAGACATTACGCGCCTGCCGCCGAAAGAGATTTTAGCAATCCGAGTGCTCAAAACATTCGTTGGCGGGAAATTGGTTTACGACGCTGACGCTAACAAATGAATTGTGCCCAACGCGACACCCATCCGCAAAGTAAGGTTGTCGACCATCCGCGAGTTATGGCTGGGCGACTCGACTCAGAACAGGGACGATCCATCCGTTTTCGGGGGATTTCGTAGTACCCTCTGAGCCATGCGCATCCCTGCCACCCTCTGCCTTTCAGTCGTGATTGCGTCCTATCTGCTACTAAATCCCGTCAGCACCGCGCAGTACAATCCCGCACCAGGCCCGACTGCGATCACGCACGCGACCGTCATCAATCCAGGTACGTCATCGGTTCAGAGAAATCAGACAGTTGTCATCACCGGCGATCGCATCACCTCTGTTTCGGATGCGGAAAAAATGCAGTTACCCAAGAACGCGCGGGTCATCGACGCTACGGGTCAATATCTGATTCCCGGGCTTTGGGACATGCATGTGCACTCCGCTTTCGGCGATTGGTTTCCCGGCGGACGCGACATTATCCTGCCGCTTTTCATCGCCAATGGTGTCACCGGCGTGCGCGATATGGGAGGAGACGTTCCGGTTCTCTTGGAGTGGCGCAAAGAGATCGCGTCCGGCCAAATCATCGGCCCGCGCATGGTCATCTCCGGCCCCATGCTGGACGCGTATTTGCCGAATGGGAAATTGCGTTTCCCCAGTTCTATCGCTATCACCACTCCGGCCAGTGCGGTTGCTGCCGTGGACTCGCTCAAAGCGCAAGGCGTGGATTTCATCAAGGTCCAGTCCGTCATTTCGCACGATGCCTATCTTGCCGCTGCCGCAGAAGCCCACAAACAAGGCTTGCCCATTGTCGGCCATGTTCCTGATAAGGTTCGCCTTCGGGAAGTTGTGGAAGCGGGGCAAAAGAGTATCGAGCATCTGATGGGCATTTTTGAAGGCTGTTCCACTGAAGAGGACAGATTCATCAAGGGCGAAGGCAGCCTGCAACTACTCCTCACTACACAAAACCAGCAAAGATGCGACTCGCTCATCAAGCTGCTCGCGCAGAACCAGACCTGGCAGGTACCCACGCTGGCCTGGCAACGTGGCGGAACATTTCTCGATCAACGCGACCTCAAGCACGATCCGCTCGACAAGTACGTTCCTGCCTATTGGCGCGATGTAACCTGGCGCCGATTCACCGATGAAATGATGCCCGACCTGCTACGCGATCCGCTAGCACTGCGCCGGGAGTATTTCGCCGACAATCTGCAAATGGTCGGCGCAATGCACCGCGCCGGAGTGCCCTTCATGGCCGGAACGGACACCGCGCCGGGCGTTTACATCGTTCCGGGCTTCAGCTTACACGACGAACTCGCCAACTTTGTCGAGGCCGGTTTCACACCCATGGAATCGCTTCAGACGGCGACCAGCAACCCGGCGAGATTTCTCGGGATGGAAGCCCGCTTTGGTTCAGTCGAACCCGGCAAGATCGCCGATTTGGTGTTGCTGAGCGCAAACCCGCTCGACGACATCCGAAACACTCGGAAAATCAGCATCGTTGTCACGAACGGCCAGCTTTTAGATCGTACGGCACTCGATCAGATCCTGATGCGCGTCGAGGCTGCGGCGAAGCGGCAGCAGTGAGATCGGTGTACGGCAAATTTGAAGTAATCCCAAGGTAAGGGTTGCCGACCAACCGTTAAGGACGCCCAGCCGCTACAATCTTCCTACGCAGCGAATGCCACGGCTTAGTCCATAGGCTATTTCGTAGGCGCCCAGCTTCGAACATGTACTCACATCCTCGTCGCTGCGCGTACGGAAACAACCCTATCTGTTTGGAGGACTCGGATCGAGCATGCTTATAGAAATCGGACATGTGGAGGCGATCTTCCGGTATCCCGTGAAGTCCATGGGCGGCGAACGACTCGAGGAGGCTAACTTGGGCTGGTACGGCCTCGATGGTGACAGACGCCTGGCATTCCGGCGGATTGATAACCGCAGCGGGATGCCGTGGCTGACAGCAAGCAAACTTCCCGACCTACTCCTGTTCGCTCCGCAGCACCGTGAAGACGGTGCTCAGGGAGACCTTCCGACGCATATTCGCACGCCAGATGGCGAAGAACTGTCTGTCTTCGGGGAGGAATTGGCCGCGAACGTCGGACGTCGGTGCGGGGCTCCCGTGGAGATGATGCAGTTAAGACATGGCATTTTCGATGAAGCGAGCATATCCGTGATCGCCCTCGACACCGTGCACGAGATCGGAGGACTCGCAGGGCGGAGCCTGGACGTGCGACGATTTCGCCCGAACGTTGTGGTTCGTTCGCTGCGATCGGTTCCTTGGCAGGAAGACGACTGGGTGGGCGGTGTGCTCAACTTCGGCGAGGGCGACGATGCCCCCGCCATAGCCGTCACGATGCGCGACGAGCGCTGCTCAATGGTAAACCTTGATCCCGACTCAGCAAGTCCGGCGCCAGAAGTGATGAAGGCGGTCGTTCGGGTGCACCAGAACACCGCGGGAATCTACGGCGCGGTCACTCGCATCGGTCGACTGGCGGTCGGACAGACCATATTCCTCCGTGCTGCGACCGAGAAAAGGAAAGTGGGTGATCTGTAAATCCGAAGCGTATGGAGCCCCGCCACAAAAGATCTTCTTTCAATAGCTTGTGCAAAACCCGCAAATATCCGAATTGATGGCTCTTTTTCCGAGACTCTTTACTGGAACATTCCGAAGGCTGCTCCCCGGCAACAGCCGTATTTTGGAACTTTAAAAGATCCAGAAGAACTGGCGCCCGCAAGACTGCCATCGCTCTTTAGCAGCAATCCTGCCACGGGATAGGCGCCATCCTTTCCGTCTGTGAAATCGTGCAGAATAGTTTCCTGCAGTTTGTTATCCAGCACGAATGCGGTTCCATAGTTCAAGGCACCGCCGTATTGGGCGGTCCCGTACAGATTCCCAGATTTATCCAATGTGACACCCGCCCAGGGCTGCACACCGTCATTTCCAAAGCTTCCAAAACTGTAAAGAATTGTCTCTGTTCCTTGATTGGGAATTTCAAAGACTGTACCTTGCTGAAATGCTCCGCCGACGTTAGTTGTGCCGTAGAGGTTCCCGAGATCATCCTGAGCCAAGGTGCCGTAAGGTGCTTCGCCGTCGTTGTTAATGATGCCTTGAAAGGCGTAAATTACTGTCTCTAGTTTGTTTACGATATCGATTTTGTAGACAGTTCCGCAACCAGCATTTTGCCCGCAGGCACCGATAGCTCCACCAGCCCCCGTAGTGCCGTATAGGAAACTACCCGACTTGTCCAGAATGACACCTGAGTACGGAGAGCCGCCGTCGCTCGCACCGGTGAAGTTCCAAAGGACGGTCTCGACCCCAGTTGGACTAATCTCGAAAACAGTTCCAAAATTGTGCGTGCCACCGCTCGACGTGGTGCCGTACAAGTTTCCGGCACTGTCTATTACGAGGTCCTCAGTGTATGGATATGCCCCGTCGGGCTGTCCAGCAAAGCTGTACAGTATGGACTCCTTCTGGTTCGAGTCGATTTTGTACACGGTTCCGACGGCGCTATTGCCACCTTGGAGCGTGACACCATAAAGATTGCCTGCCGGGTCACGCACGACCCCGCCGTAAGGATAGGCGCCGTCACCGTTGGCGTACGAAAAACTGTACAAGGCAGCTTCGTGGCCGGACGGGTCGATCTTAAAAACTGTTCCGTATCCGAAGTCGCCGCCTTCGGCTGTTGTCCCGTAAAGATTGTTCGAAGTATCCGCCATTAAGCGTGCATAGGGGTAGACCCCATCATTCTTGCTGGTGCCGAAGCCGTGCAGGACCTTCGTCACCCGAGTGCTAAGTTTGAATACAGTGCCTTGATTCGAAGACCCACCCTGGCTGGTTGTACCATACACATTGCCCGCCGAATCCTGAATTAGCGTAGCGACCGGGTTGGCGCCGCCCTTACCGGTAAATACGTACAGCACGGTCTCTTTGCCAGCGGTTGTTAGCTTGAATACAGTGCCCAAGCCGCCTTTGCCGCCGGCTGAGGTTGTGCCGTAGAGGTTCCCCCGTGCGTTCATTACTAATCCAGCTTTTGGATTCTTTCCGTCCTTTCCTCCTCCAAAGCTGTAGAGGACAGTTTCTTTCCTGCTTGCATCGAGCAGGAAAACAGTTCCCGCACCTGCGGTGCCTCCTAGATTTGTGGTCCCATAAAGGTTGTTCTTGCTGTCGACGATCACACCTGCTTCAGGATCCGCGCCGTCATTTCCCCCGGCAAAGCTATACAGGACACTTTCAGCGCCGCCGATGGTAACTTGAAACGCCGTACCATTATTCGACGAACCGCCCGCTGACGTGGTCCCGTAGAGAGTTACGTTGCCATCTGAAATCAGCCCCGCGTGAGGATTAGCGCCATCCCCGCCGCCAACAAAGCTGTACAACACACTTTCTGTTTGCGTGGTGAGATCCACTTGAAATACCGTACCCAGCTGCGAAGCACCGCCCTGCGCCGTTGTGCCGTAAAGTTTTCCGTTGAGCAACACTAGAGGGCCCTGAGGGACGGCTCCGTCAGTACCGCCCGCGAAGCTCCACAGCACCGTGTGTTGGCCGGTTTTGCTGATTTCGAAGACGGTGCCAACATTCCCTGTCCCGCCTCCAGTCGTCGTACCAAACAAATTGCCAGCGCTGTCGCGTACCAAACCTGCTTCCGGGGATACTCCGTCGGCTCCGCCGCTAAAGCTGTAGACTGCCCGTTCCACTCCCTTGCGGTCCAACTTGAAGACGGTCCCGTTTCCCGAAGCGCCGCCGGCTTGGGTCGTCCCGTAAACATTGCCGATGGGATCGCGAATCACACTGGACAAAGGTGTGCCGCCATCTTTCTTCCCTGCGAAATTGTAGAGGACGGTCAAATTCTGCGCGGCAAGGGGAACTGTGACCAAAAGGAAAATCGCTAATGCAATTGCAGCATGTGGCAGAGCCTTTGCGAGCAATTTCCGTTTCGAGTGGGTTCTTTTCAACATAGAAAACCGCTGCCGCGTGGAATGAAGTTTTACGGTTTACTAACTCCCTGCCGGGGGATAGCAGGAAGGCCGCAATGCCACCAAAAGTGGACGACATTCTAGCACACGGGGCTGCCCACAGGACGCAAACATTTCGAGGAATTATTTGCCTAAACCGTTTGCAGGCGGAGGACACGCAGACGCCTCGAATGCGGACCTGGCCTGCTGCAATATCCGACTGCCCCGGTCAGCGTCCTTCCATAGGGTTAGAAACTGCTGGTATCTCTCACACGCTTTCGGATGGTCTTTCGCAACTGCGTAGGCTTGGCCAAGTTCTAGCAAGGTAAGGGGTACCAGATGGCTGTTGGCAAGCCGGCCGCGATAAGTTAGAAGTCTTTCAAATTCCCGTGTCGCGGGTGTTGCCTGGTGCTGCGCCAGCAGAGCGAGACCGCGCAAATAAAGTGGGTAGAACGTGTCCAGGGCTATCGGATACCCGCCCGTCTCGTACGGGGCTGCCAGTTCAAGATCGTTTAGAGTGGCCGCAGGGTCTCCCTTGGCGAGGTCGATTGCCCCGCGGATGCTGGGCAGCCAATATCCGTTTAACAGAGTATCGCTGGGGGAGTCACCGGCGAGCTTTCTTGCCATGACCTCCGCCATCTTGATCTTCCCCGCACGGGCCAAGGCCAGTGCCGCCACGGGGTCTGCTGTCACCGATCCGGATTTTAATGCCGCAGAAACATCTTCCTCGACAGTAAGAGGGTTTCCCAATTCTGCCTCACGTAGCGCAGCATGCGCTTGCCACACTGATGCGCGTTCCTTTGCGTCATTTCGTAGAGCCGAGTCTGCGGCCGACTGCGACAAGTGGCGCGACTTGCCCAAGCGACCGTAGAAAGCTTCAGTATCCGCTTCGCTGGACAGCACGATGTCCTCGGTTCCGGTCGTGCTTGCGCCAGCGAATTCCCAACTAGTCATCTCGGTCCGGTCCGCACTCAGGAAGCCGAGCAAATAGAACAGCAACGGCAAATAGTCATGTTGCAATTTCAGGCTCTGCAACCTGGTCAAGGTGACCTTGGCCTCGTCCTCGCGGTTCAGATTGATGTAGGTGGCTGTTAGATCAATGTAGACACCTACATCGTTAGGCTCGAGCTGTTGCGCTTGTTGGTAGCCTTCAAGAGCCTTGCTGTATTGCCCGAGAAAACTGTTGCTCAGGGCAAGATTCTTATAAGGAAGCGGATCGCGTGGGTAAACTTGCGTCCATTCCTGGTAAACCTGGATTTCTTTCTGTAGTTCTCCTGTGACTAGCGCGTAATAGCTGGAGTCGATATACAGCCGTTCCCGTTCCGTTACCTTGTCGCGCAATTCATAAGCTTTGCGTGCTGCCTGGACTGATTGACCCGATTCACCCAGGTTCGCGTAAATGGTAGCCATTGTCGTGTATGCCGTGGCGAAGTTCGGATCTAGTTGAACCGCTCGCCTAAACAAGGGCAGGGCATCGTTGTCTCCGTTGGAGTAGCGTGTCCGTAAAGCTCTGCTATACGCCTGCAGCGCTTCTAAAGAAGGCGTAGTTGCTTCCTCTACGGGAATGTCGTAACTGCGTACGGAAGACAGTGATTCGCCGAGTTTCTGACGCAGGCTTGAGGCTGCTCGGCCCAGCGCCTTCAGAACGTCTTCTCTTGACCTGGCCTCCGCCTGCTCCTGTGCCAGCACCTGTCCTGAGGCGCAAGTCATCGCCTTCAGCCCAATCACATACTGGCTTCCAAGGCGCGAGATGGAACCAGCCAACAGGACTTTGCTTGCGGTGCGCACACAAACTTCCCGCGCGATTTCAGGCGTGAACCGTTCACCTGCGGGTCGGCCCATCATTTTCAAGGTTCGATTCGCACGTTCGTCAGGCAAGAGATTCAGAAATGGCGACTGCGAGAGGGAAGCATCTAATCCCTGCTTCAGCGTGTCATCGAACACTGCTTCGCCAGTTTGGTTGGAAATGTCTGTCACTACAATCGTGTCTTTGTCTGTCAGCTTGGGAGTTCGATGGAGATAGAAATAACCAACAACCGGCAGCGTTATCACAGCTAAAGCAGCCGTGGCCGTAATCACCTTCCAGTGCTTTCGGACGTAATGTATGACGGCGCTCGTCATAACACTCGGACGCGGCTCCGATTCAGCGTGCTGCTTCAGCCGTTGCAATTCCGCCCTGATCTCGGAAGCATGTCGATAGCGTAAGTCTCGATCCTTCTCCAGTGCGCGGTTGATGATCTCTTCCAGCCTGGGCGGAACGTTGGGATTCAGGCGTACTGCGGGAACTGGTGCTCGATTAAGGATAGAATCGAAGATCACTCCGGCGCTTTCTCCGCGAAATGGCAATGTCCCAGTCACCATCTCGTATAGAACTACGCCGAAGGAGAACAAATCGGTTCGTGCATCCAGATCGTTGCACCGGATCTGTTCGGGAGACATGTAGCCAATTGTTCCCACGGCGTTGCCCGTTCTGGTGAGACCGTCTTCGTAGCTCATCGTGGGTACAGCGGTTGTCGAAACCGCTTGAGCGCTGCTGATGAAAGACGCGAGCTTTGCCAGCCCAAAGTCCAGGATCTTGGCGTGTCCGCGCTTTGTGATGAAAATATTGGCAGGTTTGATGTCGCGATGGATGATCCCTTCCGAGTGCGCGGCGTCCAACGCTTCAGCTATTTCTATCGCCAGTGATAGTAGTAGTTCGGTTTCAAGAGGCCGACCGGCAATACAGTGCTTCAACGTCATGCCGTCGAGAAACTCCATGACGATGAAAGCTTTGTCATCGTGCGAGCCGACATCGTAAATCGTGCAGATGTTGGGGTGATTCAATGCCGACGCGGCCCTGGCCTCCCTCTGAAAACGTTCCAGCGTGGCGCGATCTGGTGCGACATCTTCAGGCAGAAACTTGAGAGCGACAAACCGATTCAGCCGCAGGTCTTCCGCTTTGTAAACAACCCCCATGCCGCCGCTGCCGAGTTTTTCCAGCACGCGGTAGTGCTGAATACGTTCGGAAACGGACCGAATGATCCGTGGGCTCGCAGAGGCCGCGGACCAACCTGATCCATTTGTGCACTCTTGGATTTTGGTTGGTGTGTTTCGATTTCCGATCTTGTGGTCATACAAATTGAAGACATGCAAATGCACGCCACGCTTTACTTCTACTTCTCCGAGGTCGTGGACCAATCCGGACCAACTGCTCGGCTCCCTCAGCACTTCCGCTACAGACTGTGTAACCAGGATATGGCCAGCATCTCCACAATCCATAACTTGCTGCGCCATATTTATCCCTGCTCCAGCTAAATTATCTTTGCCATTGATATCGACGATTTGATATACCGGGCCAGTATTGATTCCCATACGCACCGTTAAATCCCAGTCGTCGGTTAAAGCCCTGGCGGTATCAACTGCACAGCGAACCGCAGATTCCGGATTCCGGGAGAATGAAATCGCGATGCCATCTCCAGTTGGAATGCACAAGAGTTCGTGCGAGCCTTGCGCTTGGACGAAATCAGGACATCCATTGAGGATCTTTTGCAGGCGTCGAATGGCGGCTTGCTGTTGATCAGCCGGAAGCTTCGAATTGCCAACGATGTCTATGAAAAGGACGTGGGCTATTTCTCGTTGAGGTACATGGGAGTCATCGGTTCTCATAACAAGCCCGGGTCCGCGCCCACGTATTATCCCTCAAGCACAGCCCACATGGGCGTAGAGCCTGACGTTGACCGGTAATGCAATGTTTTGTCGCATGGGGCGTACCCTTGTCGGCAAGCCGTCACGACAGCGGTTCGTGAATGCCAAAACTCGAGACCGCCGACTTCCCGTCGCTTCTGTTTTGCAGTGACTTCCGACCAAGTTTACTGGGCCGAGTAAGCCATCCCTTTGTACTTCAGGACTACCGAAGTGGAGTTATACGTCGGCACCCATCCTTTTGTTACCGTCGCAAACTGCCCAGTGGCCGAACTGAAAGTCATGACAGTAACGGAATCGCCGGGCTTCGGCACGTATCCATTGATCGCCGTGACATTGAGTGCGCCGCCCAGTGTCGCCGTTCCCGATATGTTCACCTGGTCGTACTTACCGTTCGAGGTGCCACCGATCTTAACGTCGTAGGCCGCTTTGCTGTTTTGTACATAGGCGGAACCAGATGCCAGGTTGATGGTTCCGATGTTTGTCGAGTCGCCGGGCGCCAGGACTGCGCCGACATTCATGATGGAGCCTCCGCCCGTGCCCGACCCGGAGAAAATGCCCGTATCAAAGGTTCCCGCCGAAAACGAGATCGTGCCTCCGCTTAGAATGGTGCTTCCTTTCGTCTGTGTGAAGGCATCGGCGAATGAGATGACTGCGGCGGTTTGTACGGTACCAGAATTGTTGAATGTAGTCTGGATGGAACTGCTTCCACTGCCCGAGCTCTGGAACGTCCCCGCGTTGTTGAACACACCCGTCCCATCGGAAGAGCGGAAGCCCCCGCCGTTGCTCACGTCCCACACCGCCTTCGCCGGATTGTTCACAATCGCCCCGTTGCTCAGCGACAAATAGTAGCCTGACGTATAGCTAGCTGCCGCGGCATTGTTCAGGGTGCGACCCAACAGGTACGAGTACGAGCTGATGCTGATCCCGCCATTAGCATTGGTGAGTGCATTGGTTGTGGGCGTGACACAACTCCCGCTGCTGTACAGTGTGCACATCGACCCGCCGCCGAAAGTCAGCAAGCCAGTCACAGTCAGCGTGCCCGTTCCGTAGAAGGTGCCGCCGCTCAGCGTCATGCTCGGAACCGTCAACGCATTCTTGCCGAAGTTCGCCACCCCACTCGACACCGTCAGCACGCCTACACTGCTGACTATGCCAAAGCTCACCGTCCCTGTTAGGTTGGTCGCGCCAGTCACGTTGTAGGTGCCGGTCAGAGTCTCCGTGGCAGAGTGAATCACCGTCCCCGCCCCGCTAATCGCCCCGCTCAACGCAAATATCCCGTTATAGAATTGCAAGGTCGACCCCGAGCTGACGCTCCAGCTTCCGCTGCAACTGGAACCACAACTGCCCCCATCCGCGAACTGCTGCGTGCTGGTCCCCGTCATCTCCACCAAGCCAGTGTTATTGAACGTGGCCTGGATGGAACTGCTTCCGTTACCCAAGCTTCGGAAGGTCCCTGCGTTGTTGAACACCCCTGTCGCATCGGAAGAGTAGAGACGGCCTCCGTTGCTCACATCCCACACCGCCTTCGCCAGATTATTCACAATCGTCCCGTTGTTCAGCGCCAAGTAGTAGCCTGACGTATAGCTAGCTACCCCGGCATTGTTGAGGGTGCGACCCACCAGGTACGAGTAGGAGCTGATGCTGATCCCGCCGTTGGCCTTGGTCACCGCATTGGTCGTCGGCGTGCCACAAACCCCATTGCTGTACACCGTGCACATCGACCCGCCCTGCAACGTCAGCAACCCACTCACCGTCAGCGTGCCCGTTCCGTAGAAGGTGCCGCCGCTCAGCGTCATGCTCGGAACCGTCAGCGCATTCTTAGCAAAGTTAGCGACCCCGCCCGACACAGTCAGCGCGCCTACATTGCTGACCGTGCCGAAGCTTACCGTCCCAGCCAGATTGGTCGCCCCCGTCACATTGTAGGTGCCGGTCAGGGTCTCCGTGGTGTTGTGAATCACCGACCCCGCCCCGCTAATCGTCCCGCTCAACGCAAATGTCCCGTTATAGAATTCCAGCGTCGACCCCGAGCCGACGCTCCAACTCCCGGTGCAACTCGAACCGCAACTGCCCCCATCCTCGAACTGCTGCGTGCTGGTGCCTGTTACCTGCACCGCGCCAGTATTGTTGAATGTTGCCTGAATCTGGCTGCCTCCACTGCCCGAGCTCTGGAATGTCCCCGCATTGTTGAACACACCCGTCCCATCGGAGGAGTAAAGACGGCCGCCATTGCTCACGTCCCACACCGCCTTCGCCGCATTATTCACAATCGCCCCGTTGGTCAGCGCCAGGTAGTAGCCGCTTGTGTACGTGGCCACCCCGGCATTGTTCAACGTGCGACCCACCAGGTACGAGTACGAGCTGATGCTGATCCCGCCGTTGGCCTTGGTCACCGCATTGGTCGTCGGCGTGCCACAAACCCCATTGCTGTACACCGTGCACATCGACCCGCCCTGCAACGTCAGCAACCCACTCACCGTCAGCGTGCCCGTTCCGTAGAAGGTGCCGCCGCTCAGCGTCATGCTCGGAACCGTCAGCGCATTCTTAGCAAAGTTAGCGACCCCGCCCGACACAGTCAGCGCGCCTACATTGCTGACCGTGCCGAAGCTTACCGTCCCAGCCAGATTGGTCGCCCCCGTCACATTGTAGGTGCCGGTCAGGGTCTCCGTGGTGTTGTGAATCACCGACCCCGCCCCGCTAATCGTCCCGCTCAACGCAAATGTCCCGTTATAGAATTCCAGCGTCGACCCCGAGCCGACGCTCCAACTCCCGGTGCAACTCGAACCGCAACTGCCCCCATCCTCGAACTGCTGCGTGCTGGTGCCTGTTACCTGCACCGCGCCAGTATTGTTGAATGTTGCCTGAATCTGGCTGCCTCCACTGCCCGAGCTCTGGAATGTCCCCGCATTGTTGAACACACCCGTCCCATCGGAGGAGTAAAGACGGCCGCCATTGCTCACGTCCCACACCGCCTTCGCCGCATTATTCACAATCGCCCCGTTGGTCAGCGCCAGGTAGTAGCCGCTTGTGTACGTGGCCACCCCGGCATTGTTCAACGTGCGACCCACCAGGTACGAGTACGAGCTGATGCTGATCCCGCCGTTGGCCTTGGTCACCGCATTGGTCGTCGGCGTGCCACAAACCCCATTGCTGTACACCGTGCACATCGACCCGCCCTGCAACGTCAGCAAGCCGCTAACGGTGATCGTAGCGGGACCGGTTAGGTAACCTCCGTCGAGTTCCAGGGTGGTCATGGAGGCGGAGCCGTTTAGCGTCAGAACATCGCTACTAACGCTTAGGTCTGCAGAGAAAGTGGCCGTACCTGAGACGGTGAGGGGACCGCTCTGGAAGGAGATCGGAGCGCCCGAGATTACGCCGGCAATCGTTTGGTTCTGGCTTTGCAGGCTGGAGATTGTGATCGTACTTCCCGAAAAAGAGCTGGCAATACAAACGTTATCGGTGGAAATCGGAACCCGATTGTCACTCCAGTTGGAGGCAGTGGTCCATCGATTGTCGCCGCCGTTACCATTCCAATTATTGGTGCTACCGCCGCAGGTGACGTTATTCGGGTGGGGGAAGCCTTCTAGTTTAGCCACGAAGCTGCCGATACCTTTTTCGGCCAGCGTCGGACTTCCATCGGGCAAATGAAGCCTGTTGGCTTGCGGGATGTCAGTAGAGTTGGTCCAACCTCCCAGATATGCGGCGCCTTGGGCGTCAATCGCAATTCCACGGACTTCATCCAGTTGGCTACCGCCAAAATAACTGGAGAACTGAAGCTTGGAGCCAGTTGAGTCAAGTATGGTCAGGAAAGCGTCCTCGCTGCACTGGCCCTGCGCATTCTTGTTGCACACAGCCTGTAGCGGATTGGTCATCGGAAAATCGGGAGAGTGAGTTCGTCCGGAGATGAAGACGTCGTCAAACGAGTCGACGACAAGGGCATTGGCTTCATCCGACCTACTTCCGCCAATGTACGTTGAGAAAACGAGCTTCGCTCCGTCAACCGAGATTTTGCTTACGAAAGCATTGCCAAACCCGGTGAGTGTGCCTTGCAGCGCTTTCACAGTAGGAAAATCGTGGGAACTGGTAGCACCAGCAACGTAGATGTATCCTTTGCTATCAAGCGCGATGGCATTGCCCACGTCGCTGCCGCTGCCACCGAGGTAGGTCGAGTAAAGAAATTCTGAACCATCGGCCGACAACTCCGCGATGAAGGCTTCGTGGCAGGCGGACGTGCCCGGCGCTGCAGTTGTGCATTTTGGCTGCAACGCACCATGGACGGGCAGATCCAGTGACGTAGTTAGACCGGTGATATATGTCCGGCCGGATCTATCGACGGCCATAGCTCGGGCTTCGTCGGTGCCACTGCCACCGAAGTAGGTGGCGTACAAGACATGTGATGTGTCAGCCGATATCTTGGCCACGAACGCGTTGGCCTTGCCCGAGAGAATGTTCTGCGCTGGTTTGGTGACGGGAAAGTCCGAGGAACTGGTCGAGCCCGAGATGTAAATGTTACCTCGCGAGTCCAGCGCAACGGCATTTCCGGAGTCGGTTCCGCTGCCTCCAAAGTAGGTTGCAAACACCACAGAGCCCTGAATGTTCAACTTGGAGAGGAAAACATTGCCCGAGCATGGTTGTCCTGTGTTCGAGCCGCATTTTGACTGCAGCGCGCCGTAAACGGCAAAGCTCCGCGAGCGCGTTCTTCCAGTTACGTAAGCATTGCCTGCTCCATCAACGGCGATGGCTCGGGCCTGATCCAAGCCGCTCTTGTCGAGAAAAGTAAAGTAGAGAATCTTGGAGCCATCCGCTGACAATCGTGCCACGAAAGCGTTGCCCTCGGCCTCGTGGGGCTCCCGCTCACTCTGCCGCGAACCCTTCGAGAGGGTTATTCCGGCGACGTACAGCGTTCCGTCAGCCCCGACGGCTACTGAGTTTATCCGGTTTCCTGGGGCAGCAAAGATGGTTGCGTAGCTCAATGCCAGAGCCGAGGAGACAGAGTTAGGCGATCCCGATTTTGCCTTTTGCACGCTGCTTTGCGCAACATGCTCTGTACCGGCGGCGCACCATGGCGTGCCCGAAAAGAGAAATCCGAGACCGAAACTGAATGCTGCGAGACACGTAGACCGAAGGCTTAGGTTTGACATCGAGCCCTCACAAGTTCTCGAATTGAACAGTTATCGGGGAGCGGACGCGGTTCGGTCTGACAGGTTTCGGGGGAAAACCCCCGCCACCCCGTGGCACTGCATAGTAGGGGCCACGCGGGGAACTGTCAACGGCTTTTTGTGAGGTTAGAAACTGGGGCTCAATGACCACGATGGCGAAGTCATTGTTGTTTTGTGGTTTTGTGCTCGGCAGAGGAATTACTTCTCTTGTTTGCCAGAAGGTTGAATCTGCACAAACTGCCAGCCGAAACGGCCTTTGATGCAAAGATTCCCATAAGTCACGCTGTGGTCAGACGGCGAGGTCACGCGGACAATCTGGCCTTCCTGCTGATGCACCGTGAGTTCACAGCCCACGCCGCAGTAAGGACATATGGTGTCAGTCTGGGTTTGACGGCTCTCGTCCCATGTCCCGGCCTGGCGCATGTCATATTCACTCTTGAACATCAGCGCGCCGGTCGGGCAGACGCCGATGCAGTTGCCGCAATAGACGCAAGCTGAGTCGGGCAAGGGAACGTCAAACTCCGTGGCAATATGGGCGTAGAAACCGCGGCCCGCCACGGCGATAGCGAAAGTATTTTGTGCGTCTACGCCGCAGGCTTCTACGCACTTGTAGCACAGAACGCACTTGGAGTAGTCGCGGACGTAAAGGTCGTTGTCGATTCTAACGGGCTGGGCGACGGTTGCGGAATCCGTGCCAAAGCGCTCGGGGTGGGCGCCATAGCGCTCCATGTACACCTGCAGTGCGGGTGCCGTGGAAAGGTCTACGGACGAAGCCAGAAATTCCAGCACCAGCCGCCGGCTCAGGCGGACGCGCTCGGAATCCGTCTTGATCGACATGTTTGGTTCGGCCTTGCGTGAGCAAGCAGGAACCAGCGTGCGCGAACCTTCTAACTCCACGACGCACACGCGGCAGACATTGACCGGAGTGAGGCTCTCCAGGAAGCAGAGCGTGGGAATGTCAATACGGAGTTTCTTTGCGGCGTCGAGAATGGTCGAACCTTCGGCCACTGAAACGGCCTCACCGTCAATTTTGATTTCGATCGAACGCCGTTCGGGCTGAGGCGGAGCCTGTGGAACCGGGCCGCGTGGTAGAGGAATCGTAGGCTGGGGCGCGTCGAGCACTTGATCGATTTCGGTCGAGCCTTCGCTCATGAAAACAGGCTCCAGCGTTGCAGGGCAGATTCCAGTGCACTGGCGGCCGTTTGGCCCAGACCGCAGATTGAGGCATCGCGCATGGCCTGGGCCATCTCGCGCAACATAGCGATTTCCTGAGCTGCCGAGCCAAGCGGTTTGGCGTTCACCAGGCGCTGCAGCGCCTCCTGTTGACGCACCACGCCGACCCGGCAGGGAACGCATTGGCCGCAGGTTTCATGGCGGAAGAAACTGGCAATGCGCAGGAGGATGAGGCGAAGATCAATCGTGTCATCAAACAGCATGACCACGCCGGAACCGAGGGTAGCTCCGATGGCGCGCGTGGCTTCAAATGTTAGCGGCGTCTCGAGTTCCTTCGGAGAAACAAAAGTTCCGGCTGCGCCTCCCAGCAAAACCGCCTGCAGATTGCCGCTCCCAACAACACCTCCAGCAAGATCAATGAGTTCGCGCAGCGTGGTTCCCATGACGATTTCATACACGCCAGGCCGCGCCACGTGTCCGCAAAGGCAAAAGAGCCGAGTTCCGGCGGAGTGGTCCGTCCCGAGCTTGGCGTAAACAGCACCGCCGTCGCGGATGATATGGGGAACGTTGACCAGCGTTTCCACATTGTTGACGACGGTCGGCTGGCGGAAGAGTCCGGACTGTGTGGGGAACGGCGGCTTGTTGCGCGGTTCGCCGCGATAACCTTCAATCGAGTTGAATAGTGCCGTCTCTTCGCCGCAGATATAAGCGCCGGCACCCCGGCGAATTTCGATGTCGAAATGCAGACCGCTATCGAGGATATTGTTGCCGAGGGACCGGTTGTCTTTGGCCGACTCGATTGCGAGTTGCATCCGCTCGGCGGCCAGCGGGTATTCTCCGCGCAGGTAGATATACCCTTGCCGCGCGCCGGTGACGAAAGCGGCAATCGTCATCCCCTCGAGAATGGCAAAGGGATCGCCTTCCATGAGGATGCGGTCTTTGAAGGTGCCAGGCTCGGATTCGTCAGCATTGCAGACGACATAGTGCGCGTGGGTAGGGTCCTGTTGCAGAAGATGACGCTGCAGGAAAAGCGCTTCCCATTTTTTGCCGGTGGGAAACGCCGCGCCGCCGCGACCCAACAGTTTTGAAGCAGACAGCTCCCGTAGCGTGCCTTCAGGGCCAAGCTCCAAAGCTTTCCGTAGACCTCTGTAGCCGCCGAGTCTTTGATAGACCTCCAAGGTCGAAGCTCCACCTTGGCCAATTCGATGGAGAAGTCGTAAAGGAGACGGTTCACTTTTCTGTGCCATCTGGGGGACGCTGGTCTGAACGTTAAGCACGTCGGGCTCGGCGGGCAGTCGACCCTGGATGGCGTCGTTTATCAAAGACTGCACAGATTCCGCGGAAGCGGGCGCTAGCACTCGTTTGCGGGATTGCTCGCCAGCCGAGCTGACGAGCGCCGCGGGAGCGCGCTCACAAAGACCCAGACACTGGCTGCGAACCCAGAGGGCACGTCCGCCGGAGCAAGGTGAGCCCGCGGGACCAAGCGCGCTTTCCAGTTCGGCACAAAGTTTGTCCGAGCCACGCGTGACACACGCAATGTCATCACAGACGTGGGCTGCAACTTGAGGACGGGGCTGGAGGGAAAACATTCCATAGAAAGAAGCCACGCCATAAACTTCCGCGGGAGCAACATCCAGTCGCAAAGAGACATAGTTGATAGCGCCCGGGCTGATCCAGCCTATGCGGTTCTGGATCGCATGGAGTACGGGTAGAAGGAGATGCCGCATTCCAGCGGTATCGCCGTTGAACGTCGCGTGCGTCTCGTGGGATTGACGCTTGCCGCCTCGCCAGCTTGATTCGGGCGAACCCAGCTCAGAGTCAACGGCAGCGCGTTCCTCTGCAGTAGCTTGCGCGCCGGTCAGATGAAAGTCCAATCAAGTCCTCTCATATTTTTTCAATACGGATGGCTGTCGCCTTGAACTCTGCGGTGCCTGATTTTGGATCTACAGCGTCGATCGTCAGCTCGTTGGTCGCGATCTGGTCGTGATCGTGAACCGACAAAAACGCAAGACCTGGACGCAACCCGGAATCAAAGCGCACCGGCGCCAGAAGTGAGCCACGCCGAGACGTCACCCGGACTTTTTCGCCTTCCCGTAACTTGTACTGCTGACCGTCTTCAGGAGAAATATCCAGCGCTTCTTCGCGCCGCAGCGGCGATGCGTATTCTCTGGTTTGCACGCCGGTGTTGTAATCATCGAGCCGGCGGCCGGTAGTGAGGCGGATGGGATATTGCTCATCGAGCCGGTCCACGGGCGGCTCAAACTCCACCACGCTAAACGGTGCGCGCGGGCCAATCAGCGGATCGCTCCACAGCCGTCCGTGGAGAAACATTTCTCCAGGGTGCGACTCGTCGTAGCACGGCCACTGAATGCCGCCCATTTCTTCCAGGCGACTGTAGCTCATGCCTCCGTGCATCGGGCTCAACGTGCGCAACTCATTCCAAATAGCTTCGGGATGAGGAGCGCCCCAGTCGTGGCCAAGGCGGCGAGCAAGATCGAAAATGATTTCGAGATCGTCGCGAACGCCAACTGGAGGTGGCACAGTGCGGCGGACCCGCTGCACCCGGCGCTCGCTTGAAGTGACAGTACCTTCACTTTCAAAGGCGCCCGCGGCAGCAGGCAGTACAACGTCAGCGAGTTCCGCAGTCTTGGTATAGAAAAGGTCCTGAACCAGAAGGAATTCCAGTCCGCCCAGGCGCTTCAGAGCGCGATGCCGGTCGGCCTCAGAGTCGGCCGGGTTTTCGCCCAGCACATACAGCGTCGTCAGGTGACCGTGGTCCATCGCCTCGAACATATCGCTCAGGTGCCAGCCACGCTTGGGTTGAATCTTGGGACCCCAGGCTTTTTCAAACTTGGCGCGCAATTGGTCGTTCTCAACATGCTGGAAACCCGGAAGGCGGTCGGGAATCGCGCCCATGTCGCCGCCGCCCTGGACGTTGTTCTGTCCGCGCAGTGGATTCACGCCACTGCCGTATCGGCCCACGTGTCCGGTCAGCAGCGCAAGGTTGATGAGGGCAACTACGTTGTCCACGGCGTTGTGATGCTCAGTGATACCCAGGGTCCAGCATAGCTGGGCACGTGGAGCGCTGGCATAAGCATGGGCCATCCTGCGGATGGCCTCGGCGGGCACGCCGGTCTCACCCTCCGCACGCTCGAGGGTGTATTTCTCGACGTGCGCCTTGTACGCTTCAAATCCGCTGGTGGCATGGCGAATGAACTTTTTGTTGGCCAGGCCGGAGGCGATGATTTCGCGGCCAACCGCGTTGGCGAGTGAAATGTCAGAACCCACGTCCAACCCCAGCCATAGATGCGCCCAGCGCGCGGAGCTGGTACGTCGAGGGTCCACCACGTAGAGTTCAGCGCCGTTGCGTACGCCTTTTAACAAATGATGAAAGAAAATCGGATGCGTTTCCCGAGCGTTCGATCCCCACAGCAGGATCACATTGGCATCTTCAATTTCGCGATACGAGCTGGTCCCTCCACCCGCCCCGAATACCGCCGCCAGACCGGCGACGCTGGGCGCGTGTCAAGTCCGGTTGCAGCTGTCAATGTTGTTGGTGCCCATCACACTGCGAACGAATTTTGCCGCGACGTAGTTCAGTTCGTTAGTAGTCTTGGAGCAACTGAACATGCCAAAGTTCTGTGGATCGTTTTTCTCGATGGATTTGCGGAACGCCGCAACCACGCGGTCCATGGCTTCATCCCATGTAGCGTGACGATGTGAACCATTCACGCGCACCAGCGGTTGGGTCAGGCGGCCTTTCAATGATATCGGCATCATCGTGTCCACGAAAATAGATTTGAAGGAGAATCTTAGCACTTCTCGATTGAGGCGCTGGAACGACGACTCGTTGACTGTAGGTGATCAGGCTCGCGATGTGATGTCCCGGTTCCGATTCGATTCTTGATGGCGTCGCGCACTGTTGTGCACTCCGCAACGACTCACAAACTTATCACCCGAAGCCCAGTGCACCCATCCCCTTCCAGAAGCCGAACGCTAACAATGGGCGATTATCGATTTTGAACTACCTGGTCTTTCACTAGTCAGTTCATCGAGACGAGATAGTTTCGAGTAGCGGACCAGTCGGAAGTTAATAGGACGTTTTTTCTGCTAATCGAAACAACTACTATCGTGCGGGCTTTACATAGTTCGCTATTGCTGCCATCCACCGCCCAACGCCTGGTAAAGCTCAACCAGCGCCAAGCGCTCGTTGAACTGGGCTTGCACCAGGTTTAGTTCCGCCGAGAAATAGTTCGTTTCGCTGGTCAGAACCTGGAGGTAACTGGCGCCGCCGTTCTTATAAAGCACCTCGGAAAATTGGTCGGTTCTCTGTGCTGCTTGCGTGAGCAACTCCTGTTGCTCGCGGAACTCACGATTTTTCTGAGAAGCCACGAGTGAATTCGAAACTTGCTCAAACGCATTCAGAACAGTCTGCTGGTAAGAAAGCACTGCTTCCTGCCAGTTGGCGCGGGCGAGCCTCAGTCCCGAGCGCAGCGCTCCGCCCTGGAAAACCGGCTGACTCACGCTGAAGGCCCCAGCCCAGGTTTCGGAGGGCTTGCTGATGAATTGGTTCAAGGCGTTGCTCTCCAGTCCTCCCAACCCCGTGATCGACAAGCTAGGGAAGAATGCGGCTTTGGCGACGCCGATCTGTGCATTGGCTGCCACCATGTTCTCTTCCGCTTGGCGGACGTCCGGCCGGCGCTCGAGTAATTCCGAGGGAAGGCCGGCCGGAACGTTTTGTGGGGCTGGTTGTTCGGTAAGCGCCCGCCCGCGGGGAATGGATTGTGGGTTTTCGCCGAGCAGAACGCTGAGCACGTTTTCCTCCTGCTCAATTTGCCGTTCGAAATCCGGAATCGTCTCCGAGGCGGTGTAGACGAGTTGCGCCGCTTGGCTCACGTCTAGCCCTGAGGCTCCGCCGTGGCTCTCAAGCGTCTGTGTTAACTTCAGGGATTGTTGACGCGACGCCAGCGTACGCTTGGAGATTTCGAGCTCGCTGTCGAGCGCGCGAAGCTGGAAATAAGCGGTCGCTACATTAGCGACCAGCGAAGAAATCACTGCGCGCCGTCCCCACTCGGTCGCGAGTAACTGGGCGCGAGCTGCTTCGGTCTGCCGGCGGTATTTTCCCCAGAAATCCAGATTCCAGATCACCGATAGATTTAGTTCGCCGCCGTTGACCTGGTAAGCGGGAAATAGCTTGGTGACCTTCGGATTTTGCTGGCTGAAAACGTCCGCGCCGACGTTCGCCGAGGGGAGTTGGTTGGCGCGGGTGATGCCGACTTGCGCCTGGGCTTCCAGCACGCGGGCGGCGGCGATGCGCACATCATAATTTTGCGCAATAGCAGTGTGGATCAACTGCGTGAGCACCGGATCCTGATAGACTTCCCACCATTGCTCGTTGCCCAGCGACGAGGCTTGGGCGGCCTGTTGCGGAGCGGGTGCACGGTATTCCTGCGGGACATCGACAGTCGGACGCTTGTATGTCGGCCCCATCAGGCAGCCGGTCATCAAGCCCAGCGCGGTAACGATTCCTACTAAGAGTGCAGCCTTTTTCATAATTCAATCCCCCTGACTGGGCGCTTCGGCTGTAACGAGTGGCAATGCTCTCCGTCGCTCAGCGCCTGAGAATTTCTCAACGACGTAGAAGATCGCCGGAACAAAGAATCTGGCGATAAAGGTCTCAGCGACCATTCCTCCGATCACCGCCGTTCCCATGATTTGGCGGGCTACCGCACCGGCTCCGGACGCTGTCCAGAGCGGCACGCAGCCGAGAATAAAGGCGAGGGCGGTCATCATGAGAGGCCGGAAGCGAAGCCTCGCCGCGGTAAGTGCGGCATCAACGAGGGACATACCGCGTTCGTAGTCCTCCTTGGCAAACGCAACAATTAGAATTGAGTTTTTCGCAGACAGGCCGATGAGCATTACCAAGCCAATCTGCGCGTACACATCGTTCTCGATTTGAACCATGTAGTGAGGCAGGAAGAAGCTGAGCACGACGCGACGCAGCCAGAGCGCAGCGAGAGCGCCGAATACTGCGACTGGCGTGCTGAGGAGCACGCTAAACGGCACAGTCCAGCTTTCATAGAGAGCTGCCAGAATCAGGAAAACGAATAGAAGCGAAAACCCGAAGATCACTGAAGCTGGTACTCCTTCTTCAGCCTTTACCTCCTGGTAGGACATCCCCAGCCAGTCGTATCCCATTTCGCGGGGCATGGATTGCTTGAAAACATCCTCCAGGGCCGCTCTGGCTTGGTCGGCGCTATAACCGGGAGCAGCACTCGCATTGATCTGCGCGGAACGATACTCGTTGTAGCGCATCGTGAACTCGGGACCGGAACGGTTCTCGAATTTTGCCAGAGCGGTGAGCGGCACCGTCTGCCCCTGTCCATTGCGGACATAGAATTGTCCGAGATCGTTGGTCGTCGCACGATAAGGAGCTTCGGCCTCCACATAGACCTGCCAGGTGCGGCCGAAATCGTTGTAGTAGTTGACGAATAACCCTCCCATGTAGGCTTGAATGGTGTTGTAGACGTCGGTCAAATTGACGCCTTGCTTCAACACCTTGTCTTTATCCACATCGATGAACTGTTGTGGCACGCTCGGAATAAACGTTGTCGTGATCATGCCAATCTCAGGGCGCTTGCGAGCGGCAGACATGAACTTGGCCAGGTTATCCGCAAGAAACTTGACATCTTTGCCGGCGCGGTCCTCCAGGACAAAGCTCACGCCACCGACAGTACCGACGCCAGGAATCGCCGGTGGTGAGAAACTGAACACCGTCCCATCTGGCAGCCGCTTGAGTTCCTGGTTCAAGCGTGCTTTGATGGCTTGAAATTCTTCGCTCCGGCTTTTTCGCTCGTCCCACGGCTTCAGATTTACCCAGAAAAACGTGTTATATGAAGTTCGGACGAGGCTGAGCAAACTGAAACCCACCACGCTGGTCGTGTATTGGACTCCTGGCGTCTTTGCGAGAACGTCCTCTACCTGTTTTGCAGCTGCACTCGTCCGCTCCAAGGAGGCCGAATTCGGGAGCTGCATGCTGATATAGACGTAGCCTTGGTCTTCGTCGGGCAGGAAGCTGGTGGGCAGATGTTTGCTAGAGAACCATGCTGCAAGCCCGGCCACTACAAGCAACACCATTACTACGCCAGCCTTGCGAATCAGGTCACCGGAGAGACGGACAAAGTTGTTGGTGGAACGCTCAAAGTATGCGTTGAACCAGCCAAAGAACTTTCCAAGTGGTCCGCGAGTCTGCTTTTTGGGTCTGAGCAGCAGCGCCGAAAGTGCGGGGCTCAAGGTAAGAGCATTAAAGGCAGAAAGCATCACCGAGATGGCGATCGTGATAGCAAACTGTTGATACAGTCTGCCAGTGATTCCCGGTATGAAAGCAGTCGGCACAAACACCGAGGCTAAAACCAGGGCAATACCAACCACTGGGCCGGAAAGTTCTCCCATCGCCTTTATTGAGGCATCCTTTGGGCTGAGTCCTTCCTCGATGTGGTGCTGCACGCCTTCAACAACCACGATGGCATCATCGACCACCAGACCGATAGCCAGCACCAAGCCGAAGAGAGAAAGTGTGTTGATGGAAAAGCCGAAAAGTGGAAAGATCACGAAGGTTCCCACCAGAGAGACGGGAACAGCCAGCATCGGAATCAGAGTGGCGCGCCAGTCTTGCAGGAAGAGATAGACCACAAAAATTACCAGCACGATTGCAATCACGAGGGTCCAAAAAATCTCCTTCATCCCTGCTGTGACCGCAAGTGTCTGGTCGAGGGAAACGGCGTAATCGATATCCTGCGGGAAGCTTTGCTTCATCTGCGCCATGAGCTTCCGGACACCCGCAACCGTTTGAACAGCATTGCTTCCGGGTAATTGGTAGACGGCAACAACAGCGCTGGGTTTCCCGTTGAGTCGAGCCATCATGCTGTAGTCCTGGGTGCCCAATTCGAGTCGAGCTACATCTCGAACGCGAACAGTTCCCCCATTCGGTGTTTCACGCACGATCACGTTGCCGAATTGCTCCGGCGAAGTCAGGCGGCCTTGAGCCAGCACGGCATAGGTGAACTGCTGGTTGCTCTGAGCTGGCTCGCCCCCGACTTGGCCAGCCGGATTCACAGTGTTCTGCGCTTGGAGCGCGTTCGCTATGTCTGTGACCGTAATGCCAAGCTTGGCCATTTGATCAGGCTTCACCCACAGCCTCATGGCATACTGCCCGGAGCCGAGGACCCGGGTCTGGCCAACGCCATACAAGCGCCCGATCGGGTCGTTGAGGTTGATGTAGGCGTAATTCGCCAGATAGTTCGAATCGCGACTGCCATGCGGCGAGTACAGGGAGATCAGCATGAGCGGGGCAGTGGCCGATTTCTTCAGGGTGATTCCGTAATTGTTCACCGCGGCCGGCAACTGACCGTTCGCCAGTTGCTGGCGCGACTGCGTGAGCATGAGATCCATGTTGGGATCAGTTTTGAGATCGAAATCGACGAATAGCGTCGTTTGCTGGTTCGCCGTGGCGTTTAGCGAATACATATAAGACATGTTGTCCACGCCGCTCACTTGCTGCTCGATCGGTGTGGCGACAGCTTGCTCGAGAGTCTGTGCGTCCGCACCGGGATAGTTGGCTTGCAAAGTGATCTCGGGTGGGGCGATGTTTGGAAACTGTGCTACTGGCAGCGCGATGATTGTGATCACGCCGACAATCACGGTGAGGATCGCAATTACGATCGCGACGATTGGGCGTCGAATAAAAAAGTTCGCCATGGCTTAGCGCTCCTCCGTTTCGTTATAGGGCGTGGGATTCACCAGTTCGCCTTCTTTTGCCTTGTCCTGGCCAGCCACCACGACGCGTTCTTCGGGCTTCAGCCCGGATGAGATCACCCAGAGCGTGCCCATTCGAGGCCCGACTTCCACGCTACGGACCCGCGCGCGGCTATCGGGGCCAACGACAGTGACCTGATACGTTCCTTGCTGCTGATTCACCGCCGCCTGCGGCACCATCAGTGCTCCTCCGAGGTTTCCGGTTGGCGCCTGAATGCGTGCGTACTGGCCCGGTCGCAGCAGATTTCTCGAATTGGGGAACTCGCCCACGATCTGAATCGTTCCGGTCTGCGTGTTTACCTGGCGATCCGCGAAGATGATTCTGCCGGGGTGCGGGTAGGTGCTCCCGTCGCCCAAGGTCAACTGCAAAGGGATTCGTGAAGCGTGCGTGGTAAAGTCCACGCTCCCCGGACCGCCTCCATCCGCCATACGCAGATATTCTTGTTCGCTGATCGGAAAATAGACCTTGATCGGATTCACCTGCGAGATCGCTGTGAGCACGCTAGCCGGTCCAACCAAATTGCCAACCTGTACGGTGTTGACGCCAGCGATCCCGTCAATCAGAGAAACAACTTTGGTATAGCCAAGGTTGATGTTGGCTTGCTCAACTGCTGCCTGATCGGCCTCGACCGAGGCTTTCGCCGCGAGGAGCTCCTGCGTGTCGGTTTCGAGCTGACTCTGTGGAATTGCGTGCGCCTCGGCTTCAGGAATGTCCCGTTTCACGTTAATTTCGACGTTGGCCATGCGCGCCTCGGCCTGAGCCAACTGCCCTTTGGCTTGATCGAGCACGGCTTGGAATGGACGCGGGTCAATCTCAAAGAGGAGCTGCCCCTTCTTGACAAGCGCTCCTTCTTGATAATCCTGACGAATCAGGTAACCGCTCACTTGCGGAGAAATCTGTGCGTTGACGTACCCTTCGAGCGTCCCTACCCACTCGCCCTGAACCGGCACATCTTTCTGGGTGACCAGTGCCACTTCGACCACCGGTGGTGGAGGCGGTGCCGCAGCCCGCACCTTACCGCTACTGCAGCCCAGTGCATGGAGCAGGAGCACCGCACCAACGAAACCTGTAGATATTTGTTTCATCATTTCCTTTTCCTCAATCGAGTTACTGAACTTCGCTTCAATCGCGTTAGGCACGCACCTGAGTCGGGACGCTGCCCGATTTTTCGCGTTTGGGAGCGCTAGCGGAGATCGCTAGGCGGTTCATCGCAGCCATGATTAGCACTTCCTCCAGCGTGAAACCGTGAGTTGTGATCCTCCACATGACCGCCTCCTAATTAATTCGAAGCATCGCATCTCCTTCCAAGGCAAGAGCGGTGCCAAATCTCGTGGCACACGTAAGTGCTGGAAAATGGTCGCCGTTAGCAGAAAGCCGAATAGCTCGATGATGTTGAAATGGTCAAAACTGTTAATGGTGCCCAACGAGTTTGACAGGCTCAGGTTTGCGTCCTAGCGCGCTCTCGAATGCATTTCTCTACGGCTGGGGCTACAATTTCCGCTGTGGGGGAAGCTCACAAAAGTCCGGATGTCCCTCTGGACACGCTCACCCGACAAATGGCCCTCCTCGATGGGCTGTTTGCGAAAGTGCCAGAAGCCATCGTTTTGCTCGACACAGATGACCGCATTCTGCAGGTCAACCCGGAGTTCACCAGGATGTTCGGACATGCCCCGGAGGAAGCGTGTGGGCGTCTGATTAATGAGCTAGTTGTTCCTGAGGAACTTTTGGCTGAGGCGGTGGAGTACACGCGCCGTGGTCTTCGAGGAGAGAGTCTGAACGTCGAAGCTGTGCGCAAGCACAAGGATGGCACCCGCGTTCATGTCTCGATAGTGACCGGGCCTGTGTCGATTACGGGAAGCCGGATTTGTGAGTACGTAATCTATCGTGACATCACTAAGCGCAAACGCGCGGAACAGAGGCTACGTGAAAGCGAAGCGTATCTGGCGGAAGCGCAGAGACTCAGTCAAACTGGCAGTTGGGCTTGGAGCCCCGCGACCGGTGATATCAGGTACTGGTCGGAGACGTGCTACCGCGTGTTAGGGTTCGATCCCGCCGGCCCGTTGCCGCGATTCGGAGAATTCTTCCGCCGAATCCATCCCGACGATCAAGCGGCGCTCAACGAACGGTTCGAGCGAGCCATCCACGACAAAGCGGATTTCGAACTGGACTATCGGGTCGTTCATCCGGAAGAAGGGATCAGGGACATTCACGCCGTCGGTCATGCGGTCCTCGACGGATCCGGCAATCTCGGTGAGTTCGTTGGTACCGTTATCGATGTAACCGAGCGTAAGCGTGCAGAGCAGGAGCTACGGCAAAGTGAGACGGACCTTCGTACGAAAAACGACCGGCTGAAGTTGCTGCTTAACCTAACCAGCCAAATCACCTCGAATCTGAAACTTCACGACTTGTTGCGTGCGGTTTCCTCTAACATTCGTGAAGTAATGCAGTGTGATGCTGTTTTTATTTCGCTGGTAGATTCGGCGTCAGGCACTCCCAGGCTATATGTTCTCGACTTTCCTCAGAGCAAAGGCCTTATTAAAGAGGAGATAGTCTACACGGTAAGCAGAGTTGGAAAGCGCGTTTTGCAGACATTGAAACCAGCAGTCGTTGACTTGTCTGACCCTGCTGCCGTTCCGCCTGAGATATACGATAAAGTGACCGCCGAAGGCCTGAAGAGCGCGTGTTTGATCCCACTGGTTAATCGAGGTCGAGTGCTTGGAGGCTTGGTGGTCGCACGGAAAATCGAGACATCCTTCACTCCAGCGGATGTTGAATTCCTCAGCCAAGCTTCCGGGCAGATCGCCATCGCAATTGAGAACGCCTTTGCGTTTCAAGAGGTTTCTGGATTAAGAGATCGGTTGCAGTTGCTCCTCAATCTGACGACAAAAATCACGTCGAGTTTGGACCTGCGGGAGGTCTTGCGGGCAGTTGCGGCAAACGTACGCGAACTCATACGCGCTGATGCCGTAGCCGTTTCGCTGCCCGACGCACCGTCGGGGAAATTCAGAGTATTTGCTGTCGATTTTCCGCACGGACGGGGGGTTCTCAAGGAAGAGTTGTTGTACACGCTGGGCGCGGCCAGTAGAAAAGCAGCGGACACCATGAAACCTGTAGTGGGCTGCGCGACGGACGTTGACCAACGCGAATCCTCCGAAGTGCGTAACATTGCGGCTGCCGAAGGTATGAAGGCTTTTTGTCTTATTCCGCTCGTAAATCGCGGCCGGTTCCTGGGAATTCTATCGATTTTACGCACGACCGAGACCCCGTTTACGCCGGAGGATGTTGACCTCCTCACCCAGGCGTCCGGGCAGATCGCAATCGCAGTCGAGAATGCTTTGGCGTACCACGAGATCTCGGAGCTTAAAGACAAGCTAGCCCAGGAGAAGCTCTTTCTTGAAGAAGAGGAAAAGAAGCTTCGGGATTTGATTGAAACCATTCCCACACATGCGTGGACCGCTTTGCCCGACGGCTCCGAGGACTTTGTCAATCGGTACTGGCAGGAATACTCAGGTTTGTCTGTCGAAGAGTCAGCCGGGTTAGGCTGGCAAGACGCGGTTCACCCAGCAGACCTGAAGGGGCACTTGGAGAAATGGCGTACCTCTCTGGCAACCGGCGAAGCCTTCGAAAATGAAGTGCGCTATCGGCGCGCAGCGGATGGGCAATACCGTTGGTTCCTGGCTCGTGCTGTTCCACTGCGGGATGCCCTGGGCAAAATTCTAAAGTGGTACGGCATTTCGATAGACATCGAGGATCGCAAACGCGCCGAAGAAGAAATCCGCTGCGAGATGAGTTTTGAGAACATCGTGGGGAGCAGCTCACCTTTAAAGCATGTTCTGGAATTGGTCGAGATAGTTGCTCCCAACGATTCCACGGTCCTGCTGCTGGGGGAGACAGGTACAGGCAAGGAGTTGATCGCCCGCGCCATTCACGACCAAAGCCGACGTAAAGATCGCACCTTTGTGAAGCTGAATTGTGCTGCCATTCCTACCGGTCTGCTTGAGAGCGAATTGTTTGGACATGAAAAGGGAGCCTTCACCGGCGCGATTACGCAAAGGATCGGGCGAATGGAACTGGCGGATCAAGGCACATTGTTCTGGACGAAGTGGGAGACATTCCCATCGAGATTCAGCCGAAGCTGTTGCGCGCGTTACAAGAGCGCGAGTTTGAAAGATTGGGCAGCACCCACACGCGCAGAGCAAATATTCGCCTTATAGCGGCGACCAATCGCGATCTCGAAAAGATGATTGCCGATCGCCAATTCCGCAGTGATCTGTACTACCGCTTGAATGTGTTTCCTATCCGGGTCCCGCCCCTGCGCGAACGCAAGGAAGACATTCCACAACTGGTGAGTTACTTCGTGCAGAAGTTCGCGAGGCAAATGCAAAAGAAGATCGACTCTATTCCTCCGCTGGTCATGGGGGGCCTCACTACCTGGGAGTGGCCTGGTAATATTCGTGAGCTGGAGAATTTCATCGAGCGGGCTGTGATCTTGACGCGCGGTAGGTCGCTGGAGCCACCGCTCGGAGAGCTCCGAAAAAGGAACACGGTCGAGTTACCGCAGGTCGCCGACCGCAAAGTCGAGCCACTCGTTGGAGAAAGAACAAATTTGCAAAACGACAAAACGAGCATTGCTGACGATTATGGAAGAAAGCAACGCGATGAGATCATACGGGCGCTCGCCGCATGCAAGGGGCGTGTCGGAGGTGCTGATGGTGCTGCCGCTTGCCTGGGAGTGAACCGCACGACGTTGCTGGCGCGAATGAAGAAATTTGGGATCTACGCGAAGCAATACGCTTGATTTGCAGCCCTCCTGGCATACCGCTTAAACTTACCCGTCGCTTCGTCATGGAACTGGTCGAGGGCAAGTCTTTGCGCGGTCTAAGCGAGGATCCGGGACTCCCGCCGCAATCTGTCCTGCAATATGGGGTTCAACCTGCCAGCGCTCATGATCGCGGAATCATCCATCGCGATCTAAAGACGGCCAATATCGTCCTCACCTCCGATGGTCTGGTGAAGGTCCTCGATTTCGGAACCGCGCGCGTAGGTATTTTGATGTGAGTAATTGTAGACTTCTCATATGGCGTACTGCAGCAGCTGCAACTCAGGCGTCGGATTGCGGCGACTCTTTGGCCGCGGTCATCGGATGATCCGAAAAATTAGGAGCTAAACTTGACAACCATCGTGACACAGTTATCGCCTATTTCCCCGGTTCGCGCGGCGTATGACCGCCATATGGAAGATATCGGGTACATGACCTGTATGACCCTGGTGATGCTCGGCAACTATTCGCAAACGGGCCATTTCGGCGGGCCCCTGGCCTACACCCCGTATAACGTTGCCGTGCACCTCGCGGGACCGGAGCTGGGCGGTTTACGTTACGACTACCGTCGCCCTAAACATCCTTATGGGGATAAATTCATGCTAGCCGGCGGCCATTGTATTCCGACCTGCTATGCCTTGTGGATGATCATGGGTCAGGCCTTGGAGCGGAAGTTCGAGATGACCGGCGACTCGCGTTACAAAGTGGATCCGCATGTCGCCATGCTCCCGGTGGATGCGCTTGGGTTCCGCAGGGGCGCGGGAGCGCTAAAAACGCTCTTGCAAAGCTTGGGATTGGAAGATCACCCGCTGTTTGCCCAAGCCAAGGGGCGCGGCATCCGCGCCTTGGCCGGCCATGCCGAATCGACAGATCTTACCAATGATGTGAATGGAGGCCCTTCCGGTATTGGCATCGCGACAGCCGCGGGGAAAGCTGCATTCTGGGATTTCATCGGTGCGCCAAGTCCCCCCAAGGTGATCGCTTTCGAAGGCGAATTTGCCCTGACCGAGGGCCACGCCCAGGAGTTGAAAACCCAGGCGCTCGCGCTGCAAGTCGGCAAGCGCTTGCGGGTTCTCTTCTCCCTTAACAACAGCGGCATCGACGATTGCCTGCTCGGCGGCGTGATTCCCGAAAAATATGACGGTTACAGGTTCATCGATCAGTGGACTTCGTATGGCTGGAACGTATTCACGATGGAGGACGGCAACGATTATGGGGAAGTTGTGGCCGTGCTGAAAGCCATGGAGGAATGGGACCCGGCGGATCGGCGCCCGATGATAGCGATTGGCAAGACCATCAAGGGTTACTGGCCCGCGGCGATTCGCGGCGAGATCCCCAATTACGGTCCGCAGGTGGTTGGCTACGCCAGCCATCCTTATTCGATGAAGATGAACTCGGACTATTTTGTCGCCCTGGCAGCGACCTTCGAGCACCAGTACGGTGTCGAATTCAAAGGCATCGGTCAGGGGCCTGTGGCGGATCCCAGAGAGCGGCTGATCCAGTTCAAAACCAACATTGACATCGTCATGTCGGTGCTCGATCAGAACGGCTTGGGCGACTGGCTGGCGGACCGGTTGGTCGAGATCGGCGAAACAGTCAAGGACGAGGTTCCCGTTCGCATTGATACCGGGCACGATCCTTTTCTCGATGATCGCTTGCGAGTCGCAAATTTGCCGCGCGAACCGCAGAAGCTTTCGGTAACGAATCCATTTTCGGGTAAACAGAAGGAAGTCGGAATTACGCTCTTTCGCAAACCCGGGGAGGCTGCGGGAGCGAGGCGGGCCATTTCGGAGATTATCAAGTGGATGAACTATGTGACCGATAACCGGTTCTTCACCATAGCCGCGGATCTGTCCGAGTCGATCAACGTCGAGCACGGCAGCTTGTGGGGTCATTACGATCCCGAGAAAAACCCGCTCGGCACCCGCTTGAAAGCTACCATTCAGGAAGCAGGTAACGTCTCTACCGCTATCGGACTTGTGAGCCAGAGTGCCTCAGTCGACCCCGCTAAATTTGCGGGAGTGTGGGCACTCAGTGGCACCTACGGTGCGTTCACTCCGCTAATGTACACGCCCGCTCGCGTCTGGAGCCAACAGAATCAGGACAGCAAGTTTCGCATGGGGGTGCTTCACATTTTGGCAGCGCATTCCGGACCGGAAACCGCGGCGGATGCACGCACGCACTTCGGCATTTTCGCTCCACAGGTATGGAAGCTTTTCCCGCGCGGACAAACCATCAGCTTGAATTTCTGGGATTACAACGATGTCGCGCCAGGGTACTTTGCCGCCGCGGAGATTGCAGCCCGCGAATCCAAGGTGGGCATCATCATTATTGAGGTGGCGCGGCCCGATTTTCCGGTGGTGGACCGCAGCCGTTTTGCCGATCCCGATCTAAAAGCCGCTGCCAAAGGGCTTTACGTGATTCGCGATTTTGCCCCGGACCGGCCGCGTCAGGGCTACGTGATTGTTCAGGGCGCCAGTGCGACCATGAATGTCCTGAAAGAGTTGCCACACTTGGACGAGCGCGGAATCAACGTGAAAATCATTTCCGCCGTAAGCGAGGATTTGTTCGATAGGCAGCCTGACAGCTACCGCCGAAAGGTGCTGCCTCCGGAGGCTCTTTTTGACCTGATGGTGATCAGCACCGGTACACGCCGTGTTTGGCCTATACGCGGCGTCGGCCCTCTAACCGACAAATATTCTCTTACCTCCGACTGGGACAATCAATGGCTGAGCGGCGGTTTAGAGCAGGACGTGATTGCGGAAGCCCATTTGGATCAAGCGTCGATTTTCGCGGGCATTCAGCGGTTCGCAGAAGATCGTGAGAAGCGCTTAGCGTCCCAGCGCGAATTGCTGGACACCGTGTAGCGTAGGAAATCACCTTGTCCGTGGCGAACGCTCTCGGTCCGCAACGCGGGCGCAAATCGGCGGGAAAAGCAGCTAAAGCGAATGTGGCTCGGAATGAGAGTTCGCTGGTGGTGACTGTGAAGAGATGAGGAGGATTCATTTGCCTCGCATCAGAGGAGTAGAGTCAAAACAAGCGCCATGGCACGTGCGGCTGATTTACTGGTTCAGGAAACGAAAGTATGGCCATGTTACGGAAGGAACGAAAATTCTGGCGTACGACCCGCGGCTGCTGCGTCAATTTGTGCGGATGACGTTGTATTCGGAAACGAAAGGGGCGCTGCCGCCGCGTCTGAAGCGCCTGGCGATGCTGAAAACAGCGATGCTGGTGGGATGTCCGTTTTGAATTGACATTCATTCTGCCGTGGGCAGGGAAAAGGAAGGATTCACGGAAGAGCAACTGATGGACATGGCGCAGTTTGAATCCAGCGCGCACTTCACGGAAACGGAAAAGAATGTAATGCGATTTACCGCCGCGATCACCCGCACGCCGGCGGACGTTTCCGATGAACTGTTTGCTGCGCTGCAACGGGATTTTTCGGAGCGCCAACTGGTGGAATTGACGGCGGGGATTACGTGGGAAAATTATCGCGCGCGATTCAACAGGGCGTTTCGTGTGGAGGCGGAAGGTTTTTCGCACGGGAAGTTTTGTCCGCTGCCGGAACGAACATCGGCGAGCGCTGCACAACAACCAGAATCACGCTTGATTTGAGAAATGGCGGCAGAAGCGGCCCAATATTATGGGGCATGCATGAAGCGTTGTCGAAGACGTATTGTCTGCGCCTCGCCGTGCTGCTTCTATTTCTGCATCATCTTCTGCACCATCGTTTTCAGGGCCTAAGAAAAGGACAAAGAGAGCTTCTCGTCATGAAGGATCTCCTGAGCGGCCGAGCCGAGGTCAGGATTGGTCCCGGCCAAATCGTGTCAGCCGAGGAATTAGGATCAAGACCAGGCCGTAAAACAAAAGCGACGCCACCAGCGACGCAGCGTTGCCGAAACGAAGATCCTCGAACAGTAGCTTGAGCGTGCCAAACGCTATGGCTACATAGGCAAGCCACGATAGTTCCGCGCGTTTCAAACGCGAACCGCCGAAGCTAAGAATGAGAGCAAGTGAGCATATCACCACGGTCCGAAAAACCGAGAGACGCGAAGCATTCAGCATCCCGCTCGCCGAACCTAGCTGTACACTCAACATCACCGCCAGCGCCGCCGCCGCGCCCGCCACCAGCATGCCGGGGACGATCCAAAGCAACCGCGGTTTCCATTGATCGGTCGAAGCACGCCATCCGATTGCATAGCACAGAGCCGCGGAGACTGTGACCACCCATGCGACTGAATCCAGAGATGACGGTACGGTCCCCGCCAGAGAGTTCCCCGCGAGATTCAGAAGGCCAGAGAGAATCGCCGCCGCTGTCAGGTACAGCGACACGTGGATGCCGAGGCTGAGCTTGCCAGTGCGCATGTACAGGAAAGCCGACGTCACGGCAGCCAGGCACAAGAACGGCGACTGCAAGCGCGCGGGAAAAAGCAGCAAGCTTCCTGATAGCAGAAGTGCGACCGCGTAGGTCGCGCACACCCGACGATTTCGATTTTGTTCGTCGCCTGTGAACCGAAAGAGCGCGCCCCAGTAAAACATCCCCGCAACCAGCAGGAAAAAGATGCCGAGTGGAGCGGCAGAACGGGGAATTGCGCGCAGTGTTCCAAAAGCCGCCAGCAGAAATGCCATGATCCCCTGCGCGATTTCAAAGACCGTCAGGCGGTGGCGCAACTTAAAGCTGCGAATGCCAATGCTGGCACCGTAGATCGCGAGCAGCGCCAGGCAAAGCAACGCGATGGTATTTGGGCTGACGGGCCGATATTCGACCGGAACGCCCTCGGGAGAAGTCATCACGTACATGAGCAGCCATACGACGAAATCCGCCGCGATTGCCGCGACCACTCTCACGCTGAGCGGTTGTCCGAAGCAAACAACCACTTCGGTAACCAAGGCCACCGCCAGCAATCCAGCCGTAAATGGCACCAGGTCCTGCGTCGCGATAACGATTGCTAAAGCCGTGGCCACTGCGGCCAGAGTCGCCACCCACGGAATCGCCTGCAGGTTTTGTCGCCACGCCAGTGCCAAGGCAAGCACAACAAACGCCACCAGCACCGCCGCCGTGAAGACAGGCGACAGCACTTGGAAACGCACGGTGGACTCCCACAGCAGTGGCGAGAGGATTAGTGCCGAGGTGATTGCGTAGGCAATGCTGGCAAAGCGATTCGCGGCGTGAGTCCTCGCTGCCCAAACCAGCCACATGCCCGCGTAGATAATGGCCAGCAGCAGCACAGGCAACTTCGGAATCGTTCCCGACTCGGCGACCGCGCGCAGCAGGTATGCGCCCGCGATCCCCAGAACTGCCTTGCCGAACACGGCCACCTCGGCTGGCAGGTTCGGCGCCGGGAAGCCCCGCCACGTCTCGGGAGGCCGCGATCCCGACCTGGCAGTCTTGGCAGAAACGGGAGGGGCTGGGGTCGCAGTCGCTGGCTTGCCCTCCAACGCGGAGACGCGTCGTTCCAAGTTCCGCACCCGTTCGCTGAGTTGGTCTGTATCCGATGCAATTCCGTCGAGAGCTTGTGCCATGCGCTTCTCCGCATCTGCCCCGATAAGGCGGGGCCTAGCTAGTTTCGGGCCGGAGCAGCAGCGGAACCGGGCAAGGTGGCTGACTCTGGCCAGGGGGGCAGGAGTTTCACCAGAACCCACAGAATGATGAAAGGAAGAACCATCAGGGCGATCGCCGTCAACAACCCTTCCCGCGTGGCGAAACCCATCTTGTACGTCGTGTAGCCGAGGAAGCTCTTGGAGAAAAGCTGGCCGCCGATCACCACATTCCAGCGCATGGCAAAAATACCCATCATCGTCAAAGATCCGGCCAGTCCGTAGATCCGTTTCCGTGCCATGTCATTGAACTTTAAAACCTGGGTCAGGCCCAGCAGCGCGATCGGCGTTACCGTGCCCAACAGGATTTGAACGATTACCTGGGATGTCCACAAGCGCGTGTGCACCATGAAATCCAGGCTGCGAAACGATTCATCGGCTTCGTAGATGCGCTGCAGCAGGTCGAGCATCTCCAGGCTGAAGTCGATGATGAATGTGTAAAGCAGATAGCGTGCGATTGTGTCCAGGCAGCGCATATCGATCTGCTGCCCGCGTAGTCGCGTCGAGAGCATATAAAGTAACATCACTGCGGAGATGCCCGACACCATCGCCGAGAATACGAAAACGATGGGCATCAGAGGCGATGACCACCAGGGGTTTGCCTTGACCGAGCCAAAAATGAAGCCAACATATCCGTGTAGAAGAAACGCGGAAGGAATTCCAATCAGGGTGATGAAATACCCGAGTCTCTCATCGATGCGCAGCGAGCGTTCACTAACGTTGTGAGAGCCCAAAGTTAGGACACGATATATCGAACGCTTCAAACCACTCGTGGTCTGGGAGAGCTCGACAATTTCACGCCGGTAGTCGAGCCAGATTTCCAACAGCAGCACGCCCATCAGATACCAGAGATACACGAAGCCGAACATCGCCATCGCTGAGGAGCGGTGCGGCGTCAGGTACATCTCGAGCGAGCGCTCGGGATGTCCGAGGTGCAGTTGCAGCGGCAGTGGAGCGACCAGAAGGAAGGCGAGTGCGGTGAGTAAAGCAAGCCGATAAGTGGGCTTCACCGCCTGCACCCGGAACACACGTTCGAGCGAAGCCAGAATGAATGCACCCGCGACCAGTCCCGTGATGAACGGGTAAAGAACGATCAGGATGCTCCACTGGAGCTCCACTTCGTTCGGGTACATGAAACCTTCGACGGGTATCTGCACGAGCCTCCTTACCGCACCCCGCTTATCGGACTGAACCATCCATGCCGTTGTAAAAAACCTTCGCCCCGGTCGCCATGTGGGGTTTCAAAACCTGCACGGTATGGGTCTTCAAGAACTCATGAATCGGATCTTTCGGATTCTTCAAGTCGGCGAGTTGCCGCGCGCCCGTGGGGCAGACTTCACAGCACGCGGTCGTTAATCCCTTGGTGATCCGGTGATAGCACAGCGAACATTTCTCCGCGGTGTTGGTCTTAGGATTGATGAAGCGGCAGCCATAGGGGCACGCCTGCACGCAATACCGGCAGCCCAGGCAGTAATTCTTGTCTACCAGCACAACTCCATCGGGTGTAACAAACGTAGCGCCCACTGGACAAACCTGGGTGCAGGGAGACTCCGCGCAGTGGTTGCAGAGCTTGGGAACGAAAAAGTTCTTTCCACCGTCGTCGGCATGCGGCGGGAAGCCTTGTTTGCCGCCGTCGGGCGATTCCACCTCGGGCCTTTCGATCTTCCAGTCAGCCACGTGGTAGCGCTCAATCCAGGTTCGGTAGAAACCTTCCGGAACATCGTTTTCTTCAGCGCAGGCGCGCACACAACTGCCACACCCGATGCACTTGGGGATGTCGATCAACATACCCCACCAGTGCTCGGTAAAGTGGTAATTGGGCGCGGCTTCGGGAGTTCCCGCAAGAACGTACTTCCACGCTACCGCCGCGGTGGGCAACAAGACCAGCAAGCGACGGCGGGTGATCTCCATTATTTCTTCCCTCCCGTTTCGGTCTTTGCTGGCTCAATCTTTGGGCGGTGCGGCTGATGGCAGGCGTCGCAGGCGATCCCACCAGAGTGATCCGCTGTAACTACTTGCGGAAAGCCCTGTGGCTTGGCGCTGTTGGCCTCATGACAGCGGGCACACACGACGGCGGTGTCCAGTTTCTTGGGTTGCAACGAAGCGGGGTCGTCCGCGTGCTTGACAAGAGCCCCGTGACAAGCTTCGCAAGCGACTACCACATGCTTACCCAGTTTTTTCTGATCCGCGACGTCGGTATGACAGGTTTCGCAGACATCGTGCCCGGCGAGCGCAACCGGCCGCGACGCGATCTCACCGATCGCCGCCCCTCGATAGTGGCCGTATTGCCCAAAACTGCGGGGTACCACAGCGCCTCGCAGAAGCAAGAAGATGACCAACGCTATGGCGATGACGGCAGCCAGCCGAATGAGGTGTTCGATGTCTTTGAACAAATTAGCGTCCCTGCGCCAATAGTTGCCGTTGCAATCTGTGTCCGAAATTGCCCAATGTACTTCAATACCAGGGATTCTTCTCGCGAGCTATGATCGAAGTCACAAGAAGTAGTGATAACCATCACTCTTTGGCAGAGGACAGTTCCCGGGGAGGATCCATTACCGCCTGATGTGGGCCCTGATGATGACAACTTTTTGTGCTTCCGTCCACGAAAGCGATACCTTCCGGATTATCCGCAATGCGGAACTAATCCGGGCGTCCCGGTCTCGCGTCCAGAAACGCGCTTGTGGGGACACCGAGATGAGAGTCTGGTCAACTCGTCGGCCAATTGGGGTAATTGGGGTCCATCGATTGCGGCCATCCTGGCCCTAGGGCATACAAGACTGTCCAGCCCGAGGGATTTCGAGCCGAGAAAACTGGTTCGCGAGGGTGTTTATTTCGTTACCAATCCGATGAAACTTCCCCCAAGCCGACTTCTGGCCAAGAAACTTTCGGCATGTCCGTCATCCGGTTCCAACGCTCGGCTAGGCCCGGGTTCACACTTCGACTATCGCGCTGATGTAATCGCATCTGATGCTAAGCGTCTGCGATTCTGGAGCCGGCTTCGTCGTGCTCCCACGCCTCGGCGAGCTCACTCTCAGGAACCGGTCGGACGTCCGGATTCTGCATGATCACGCGCGCACAGGTGTTCCATCGCAGAATAGCATCGTCGTTTCCGGGTATCGCAAAATTCATGGCCTTCTCATAGTGATCCATTGCCTCCCGTAGCGCGTGATATGCGGATGCGCCGGCTCCAGTGCCGCCGTGGCGAATACGCGCATTTCCGAAACGCTCCCAGATGATGCCCTGGTAGTATGCCTGCTCGTAGTCGCCCTTGAGCTGTGCAAGAACCTCTTGTGCGGCTTTCACATGCACATCAGAATCGAATTGGTCGGTTCGCGCGAGCAGAAGCGAAATCAGCGCCTGCTGGTGATTGGGCGCGATGGCCAGAATATCGAGGCAAATACTTTCCGCCAGGCTGGGTTCATTCAACAGTCGGTAGCGCTCCACCTTCGCCAGCGCTTCGGGGATACTCTCTATGGAAATGGATTTCAGTTCGAAATGCATAACGTCTCCTATCTCTTAGAATTGCTGAATACCCGGAACAGTTTCGACAGCGGATCGAAGAAGCGATCCACGACGCGTTCCTTGAGCGGGATGATGGCGTTGTCGGTGATCGTGATGTTCTCAGGACAAACTTTAGTACAGCACTTGGTGATGTTGCAGAGACCTACGCCGAATTGCTTTCTGAGATCTTCAACGCGATCTCCTACGTCCAACGGATGCATTTCGAGCGCGGCTGCATACACCAGAAATCGCGGGCCGATGAATTGTTCGTGCATGTGATGGTCGCGCAAGACGTGGCAGACATCCTGACAGAGATAGCACTCGATGCACTTTCGAAACTCCTGCACCCGTTCGACATCCTCCTGGGCAATGCGCCAGCTGCCATCGGGCGCGTCGGGCTGCCGTGGTTGGAACTTCGGGATGCGCTTCTTTACCTGGTAATTCCACGATACGTCCGTGACCAGATCCCTCATGTGCGGAAATGCCTTCATGGGCTCGACGGTCACAGGCTTATCCAGTGGGAGCGTGTTAAGCCGCGTCATGCACATCAATTTCGGCATACCATTGATTTCGGCCGAGCACGAGCCGCATTTCCCAGCCTTGCAGTTCCAGCGAACCGCAAGATCGCCGGCCTGTTCCGCCTGTATTTGATGCACGGCATCGAGGACCACCATGCCCGCAGAGACTTCTGTAGGGTAGTCCTGGAATTTCCCCTGGCCTTTTTCCCCACGCCATATCCGAAACGTGGCCGTCGCCATTACTTCATCTCCTGAATGATTTGCTGCAGATCCTCTCGCATCGGGGGAATGGGCTCGCGTGTGAGTTGTATTTCTCCACCGGCGCCTTTTCGCACCACGATGTTGAAGCCATCGTAGTGCTTGTCCTTGGCGGGAAAATCATCGCGGAAATGTGCCCCTCGGCTCTCTTTCCGTTCCAGCGCCGCCCGGGTAACAATTTCCGAGACGGTCAGCAGGCTGTGCAAGTCGAGCGCCGTGTGCCAGCCCGAATTGTATTCCCGGTTTCCATCCACGCTGACTCGCTCGCTGGCGGCTTTCAACTCTCGAAGGCGATCGAGCGCTTGAAGCATCTCCTGTTCCTGACGTACGATCCCCACCAGTTCCTGCATCACGTCCTGCAATGTATGTTGTACGGCATACGGATTGTCGGACCCTTTGCGCTCGAAGGCCTGCAGCGCCCACTTTTCCGCTGATCCGAGTTCATCCGTTTTTACCGCACCCAGCGAGTTCTCTTTTGCATAGGCCGAGGCGTACTCACCGGCCCGCTTGCCGAACACTAATAAATCGGAGAGTGAGTTTCCACCGAGCCGGTTGGCGCCATGCAGACCAGCCGCGCACTCTCCCGCTGCAAACAGGCCTGCCACGTCCGACATTTGGGAGTCAGCGTCCACCTTCACACCTCCCATCATGTAGTGAGTTGTAGGACCAACCTCCATCGGCTCCTGGGTAATGTCAATGTCGGCGAGCTGCTTGAACTGGTGATACATACTGGGCAGCTTCTTCTTTATATGCTCGGCCGCGTTCGGAATTCTCTCCTTGATCCACGCAATGTCCAGGAACACACCGCCGTGAGGACTGCCCCGACCTTCTCGAACCTCCTGCCGGATGCAGCGGGCCACGTGGTCGCGGGTCAGCAGTTCGGGCGGGCGTCTCGCGTTCTTATCGCCCTGCGTGTATCGCCAGCCTTCTTCCTCGGTCTCGGCGGTCGAGTTGGCGTAGAGCGGCGGAATATCTTTGAACATGAATCTCTCGCCATTCCGATTACGCAAAACCCCTCCCTCGCCGCGCACTCCTTCCGTGACCAGAATGCCACGCACGCTGGGTGGCCAAATCATTCCCGTAGGGTGGAACTGCACAAATTCCATGTCCATCAGCGCCGCACCGGCTTGGTAGGCTAGCGAATGGCCGTCGCCCGTATATTCCCAACTGTTGCTGGTGATTTTGTAAGCTCTTCCAATTCCTCCCGTCGCCAGCACCACGGCTTTGGCGCGGAACAGGTGAAATCGGCCGCGCTCGCGGTCGTATCCAAACGCGCCTGCGATGCGGCCACCGTCCTTCAGCAGCGTGACGACTGTGTGTTCCATGAAAACGTCGAGCCCCAGGTGGATTCCATGGTCTTGAAGAGTGCGGATCATCTCCAGTCCGGTGCGGTCGCCCACATGCGCTAGCCGAGGATACCGATGGCCGCCGAAATTCCGCTGAAGAATTCGGCCGTCGCTGGTGCGATCAAAAAGTGCGCCCCAGGCCTCCAATTCGCGCACGCATGCCGGAGCTTCCTTGGCATGCAGTTCCGCCATCCGCCAGTTGCTCAGGTATTGACCGCCGCGCATCGTGTCGGCAAAGTGAACCCGCCAGCTGTCCCGGTCGTCCACATTTCCCATCGCCGCGGCTATGCCGCCCTCGGCCATGACGGTGTGTGCTTTGCCAAGAAGAGATTTCGAAATGACCGCGACCTTTACGCCGGCGGCCGAGGCTTCGATGGCAGCCCGCAGACCGGCGCCCCCGGCTCCAATGATCAGAACGTCGTGCTCATGCGTGATGTACTCGCTCACTAGACGATCCTCCAATCCGTCCAGATACCCATCGAGCACATCCGCACGTACAAATCAGAAAACGCAACAGAGAAGAGGCTGCACCAGGCGAACAGCATGTGACGCTGGTTCAGGCAACTCACGCAATCGTAGACTCGCTTGCGGGCCGGCGCCCCCGCCAACCGATCGCGAAAACCGCCGACCAGATGTCGAAAGGAGTGGCATCCCAGAGTATAGGAGCTCAGCAGCGTCAGGTTCGTCAACAAGACGAGAGTACCGACGCCGATGCCAAACCGGCCCTCGAACCAGAACGCGTCCCACACGTCTCGCGCTAGAATCAAGAGAAATACCAGGGCCAGATAAAGAAAATACCGGTGGACGTTTTGCAGGATCAGAGGAAACGATCGTTCCCCGAGGTATGTCTTCCGCGGCTCGCCCACGGTGCAGGAAGGCGGATCCGCCCAAAAAGCCTTGTAATACGCCCCGCGATAGTAGTAGCAGGTCACTCGAAAGCCACCCGGCGCCCACAGAATCAGCAGCGCTCCTGTGACCCAAGCAGGCATCCAACTTGGGTTCGGACCAAACCAACCTTCGTGGGCGGGACCGAACAATTCGGGAGAATAAAACGGTGAGAGATACGGTCCGAACCTGAAATGCTGCCCTTGCAGAGCAGCCCACGTGGAGTAAACGATGAATGCCGACAAACCAAGAAACACTACCAGCGGCTGCACCCACCATTTGTCGGCTCGCTGCGTTTGTCCGAAACCCGCGCGCGTCAATGGAACGTCAATCTGAGACATCGAGCCTCCTCACGCGTTCGTCCGACCTTTTATCCGCTATCAACCGCTAGCCTTGATTGCGATTGAATACGGGCGGTAGCCATGATACAGCGAAATTCATGCTCATTGTTCTCTGAAACGATGCCGCAACTAAACGGGGGGAGCAGAGTAAACCCGAGAGGCTCTTCGGGGGCGCAATCGGACTCCGGTACGAGCGCGCTATGGTACAGTTTTCGTGACTGCTAGTTTGAAGACTCTCTGTCCAGATGGATGAAAAATGAGTACAGGACGCGAGATTCGCAGCTACGACTATGTGAACCGTCCCTACGAGCGCGTCCGCGATGCGTTGAGGCAGAACGCACTCGCGGTGTTCCAGTCGGCTACGAAAGCGGCCGCTTCCCGGGCGCAATCGGTCGCCGCTGAACTTCACGTCGACTTTGGCGGTATTGGGGTGAAGACCGACATCAATATTTCAGTGAGAAACATTGAGGAAAGGATCGTTGACACCACTTCAACTCCCACCACGCGGTTGCTGCTGGAGTGGGAGGCCGCGACCATGCCGAGATTGTTTCCGCTCATGAAGGGCGAGCTTTCCGTGTATCCGCTGACCTCGACCGAAACGCAATTGGATTTCTCCGGGGTCTACGAACCGCCGTTTGGAGCCGTGGGAAGAACCATGAACGCCATTGTCGGCTACCGCATCGCAGAGGTGTCGGTACATCGCTTCGTTAGCGACGTAGCAGGATATCTCCGCCAGGCCCTTGCCTAGATAATTACATCGCTCGACTCGCGGCGCTCAAAAAGGGCATCGTGTTGACCGCCGCGTTGAAACGAACGCTGTCCAGAAACGGGCTTGGAGAAGATCTGGCCCGCCAAACCAAATACTTTCCGCTGCTCCTCACGAATCCAGCCGCATGCGCGCAAGCAGATCGCGAAAGCGTGGCTCACCCCGTAGCCCATCAAGCCGCGGGTGCACCTTGAGCCACACCAGCGTGCCATCGCGCTCAGAGTACGCCTTCTCCAGCCAATCGAGCG
>Ga0210409_10000731_pt1 | contig 48699 bp, 74 predicted proteins | sample IncBWH17MmetaG_FD_161649 | JGI IMG/M metagenome (GOLD analysis project Ga0210409, IMG submission 161649) | Forest soil microbial communities from Barre Woods Harvard Forest LTER site, Petersham, Massachusetts, United States - Inc-BW-H-17-M | ecosystem: Environmental > Terrestrial > Soil >... | reverse complement strand
TTTCAAACTCGATTTCGATATTGAAATTCTAAAAAGCTGGGCCGCCGCTTGGGACGCCGCTTGGGACGCCGCTCGGGACGCCGCTGGGGTCGCCGCTGGGGTCGCCGCTTGGGACGCCGCTCGGGACGCCGCTCGGGCCGCCGCTTGGGACGCCGCTGGGGATTTATTGAAACAGAAAAATCCGTTCACTCCCTTGTGGGAAGTTCACAAGCTCGGGTTCTGGCCGATTGGATTCAATGGAAAGAAGTTCATGCTATTCAGCGAGAAGGCAAAATGACCGCTCTCCGTCGGAGGGGAAGATGAAAGTGTTGGTGGCTTGCGAATTTAGCGGAATTGTCCGAGAAGCTTTTAAACAGCGAGGACACTTTGCAGTTAGTTGCGATTTACTCCCGTCCGAAATTCCTACGCATAACCATATCCAAGGAGATATATTGGACAACCTTCGTTCTGATTATGATTTGCTAATCGCTCATCCTCCCTGCACGTACTTAGCCGTGTCTGGGGCTCGGTGGTTTAAAGATCGTAAAGAAGAACAGGATCAAGCATTGGAATTTGTACGTTTCCTCATGGACGCTCCAATCCCAAGGATAGCCATAGAAAATCCCATATCGGTAATTTCGTCGAAAATTCGCAAACCCGATCAGATCATTCAACCCTGGCAATTCGGGCACTCTGAAACAAAAGCAACATGCCTGTGGCTTAAGAATCTGCCGAAGTTGAAGCCAACCAAAATTGTTGCTGGACGTAATCCCAGAGTCCATTACGCATCGCCAGGGCCGAATCGCTGGAAAGAACGTAGTCGAACACTTCAAGGCATCGCAGACGCTATGGCAGAGCAATGGGGATGACGCCTCTCCGTCGCCGCGAGGAAGGGACTGAATGAAAAAGCGAGTAATACATAAAATTATTTCTTACATTGCAATGGGAGAGAGATGCTATTCAACTGCCTGTCAAAACTTTAGAACTTGTCATGCTTCAAATTATTGGAAAAGAGTCACCTGCAAACGCTGTCTCAAAGCGAGGCCCCGAAACGATGAGTGATAAACTTAACAATTTAGCAATTGAAATAAAAGACGTGGTTAAGCACGACGGAGATTATGTAGCTATTGTGGATATGGTTTCTGCTTGGTATGCGGAAGCTATTAAACCGCTCGAATCCCGCAACATCCTCTTGGAAAAGAAAGTGGAGAAATTGAGAGAGGCGTTGAAATTAGCGGTAGGCTGGATGGAACCGATAATGGATGGTTTTTCAATTCCTGACAAGCAAAAGGACGGTTCGCCCTCGGCGAGAGTCGTTGTTTTGAATGCAGCTAAAGCCGCCCTGTCGGACGGGAGCGAAAAAGAATGACCCCTGAAAGAGAGCTGGCGGTCAAATGTAAAGAACTTTCAAATCTTTGTTCTCATAAAAGTGCTCAGACAAACGATCAACAATGTTTTTGTGTTCAACAAATCGAATCCCTGCTCTCTGAGGCGATGGAGAAAGCATTTAAAGAGGATAGACGGCTTCATAATAATCGTGTAGAAGAAGTCGTTAAAGAAATCCGTCTCGACGAACGCGAACGTGCAGCGAAGATTGCGGAGAACTGGCGATGTAATGACAAAGGAAATAAATGTTATCCCTGTGATTGTGGTAATGAAGTACCACAAGATGCAATCGCCGCCCAAATCAGGAAAGCGCCATGACCCGCTCCTGGCTGTGGATCGGGGTGCTGTTGGCAAGCACAGCGTGGGGAGCGGAGGGGCCGTGGAAAGTGGTTCATGAGATAGAAGATGGAAAAATTAAAAACTGCGGAACAAGAAAATGGGGGCAACCTAGTTCTTACACAGCTTTGGTTTACCGTGACGAATATAAGGAAATCGTTTGCGAAGACCCAAAAGGATCAGATTATACTGTCCAACGAATGAAAGCTATCGCCCAGTTGTTCAATGATCTTGATAGAAACCGTCCTATAACAAAATTTTCAGATGAAGGATGGATACCAGAATGACCTCCCATCCCTCCCTGTTCTGGTGTGTGGTGTGGTTTCTTGTATGGGGCCTCTTTTGGTCTGCTTATTTGTTTGTGGCGGATCATTTATGAATGACTTTACGTTAGCTTCCGGTACTGTCATTGGCATTAGTCACGTCCCTGACGACTACGCCTCGTGGGGAAAACATAACAAGCGCAATGCCGGTATTATGTTCTACGGTGACTTGCTATTGATCGCGGTGATTTTAATTCTGATGTGGAGGAACGGGTGGAAGTGACAGAACTCCAACTCTTGCGAGAGATTGCCGACAAAGCTGATTTGGTAAAGAATATAAGTCAGAACGCATGTGGCCTGTGTAGCTGTTCATTCTGTGAGAACTTAAAGCGAAAAGTTAACCAATGGAAAAAAGAATTTGGCCCATCTATTTAATGCCGCTGTTGCTCTTGTCACTGATGCTTTGGAAGTGGGGTTAATAAACTAATGGAGACTGTTATGAAATGGATCCCGTGGGTATTATTGGTATTGCCATGGACGGTTGCTCTTGATACAACGGATTATGGGGATGGCGTCGCCACGCATCAAGTCCTGGCAGAACATCAACTGCCAGGGGGAGAAGCCGCAGTCGTTCCTTGCGGGGATGAACAAGAGGCCTGCTCAGACTTCGTGCAGGCGATGAACTCGGCTCACACCTTCAGAGAAGCGGCCCATGCCGTACCGGAACAAGCACCGGCGCCGGATACGGACTTACATCCTACGCCGGATCAGGTGGAACATCAGCAGAATCCTTAGGACGACTAGAAGGCATGACATACGAGGGGTCGGGACGAGGGGCGGGGGGGTCTTCTAAGTCATCGTAGGCAATGGAACGAGCCACACTTGGCTTGACAACAGGAATTTTAAGGGGTTCTGGAGGCTTGGGAAGGTGCTTTCTAACGTACTTCTCGTCTCTTTTCAAGTAATCGTTCGCCATCCAGTATTCAAACGCATCCAGGATCAAATCTGAGGCTGTTTTACCTTCCTTCTCCGCGATCTTCTGCAAGCGCTTCTTGTATTCAATCTCTTCGGGGCCATACCCGACATAGATCGTAATAGCCGCTATTTTCTTATTCATTTAATACACCCTTCTCATAATCTATCTTTATCCTGGGATGGTCTACGCAAGCGTTATAGCGTAAAGAGATAGGCGGTTCAAAGACGGGGCGCATGATATGGCAGGTAGGAGCGCAACCTGCGATGAGCCACATCATTACCGCAGCCACAACCCACCGCATACTAATCTTCTTTTTTGGAAGGAGCCACTTCTTTTAGATCCTCTAAGAAACCCGTAACAACCCGCGGCTCAGGTTTGTCAGTGCGCCAAGTCGTGGTACAACCAGGGCAATAGCGAAGCGTGGCGGGCGTGAGTTCGCCTTTATCGTTTTGGATTGACGTTGGGATAGGAGCGCCCCAGCGATGTGCGCAGATGATGGAAAGAGACATTTTGACCTCCAATTAGAATGGAATGAGCCACTAAATAACGAGTGAACTATATATAAGATAGTAAAAGATGTCAATATTAAACAACATCTTTCAAACGATCTTTCCTTAATTTCATGTGATAAATGTGAATGTCGCCATTAATATTTCTAGTTAACCAAGCTTGATAGTTTCGGCATGTTAGACACTTCCTACCATTTTTTTGGAAACCCAGATTTGAACCGTTCAAAGGATGACCTCTTAAGCAATGGGTTTTTCTAATATTAATTGCTGCTGTTCCAATACCTCGAAGAAGGTTTACCCTATCCGTTACAGCCTCTAAATGACTGGGATTAACACAATTTTTTACTCTGCATAAGTGATCTAGAACTAACCCTTTTGGTATTTTACCTCGGCAGTATTCATAGATAAATCTATGTGCCCTCATTGGGCGGCAATGAATACTAAAAACGCCATAACCGCGCTGGGTTAAACCTTTCCAGTACCAACAACCATTTGTTACGTCTGTTTTTGACATGAAACGATCTATAGCGTCAACGTCTTTCCATTGCATATTCATGATAAATCCTTTATTCTTTGACGTTGTTTATTAACAGCAATCCAGTAAGAATCTCTCAATTTTCCTCTATAAATTTTGAATCCATTATAGGCAATTATGGCCCTGCGCTTGTCCTTGTGTTCTTTGAGCTTCTGGCGCAAGATTAGGAAGGCCAGGCGCGTGTTTAGGGGGATCGCGGAGAGGTCGCCAGCGTGGTGATAGCCTGGCATAACCTGAAACACGCCGCGTTCGCCTGACGTGCCCACACAATGCCTATTGAAACGGCTTTCTGTCATGGCGATCGCGATTAGATCAGATTTGGTGAAGGGACCGCGGGGAAAGAACAGCGCCAGGTTCCTATCGATTTCATCTAAGACCCACTTAATATCGGTTACGGGCACCTTTGAGCCCTCGCGAACCAGGATCCTATGGATTCTCTGGGCGCCAGCGAGATTTGAGCCGCTGCACGTAGACGCACAAAGACCGGCAACAGCAATAGACTTCAAGAGCTTATGCACTGTGATCCCCTTTGATAGTTAGTACCCTTGCATCGCTGCCCCTGCATAAGGTCTAGCCTGTCAGGGACAGCGTCCAAGGGGCTAACCTCAGATTGAGTAATTGACCTCCTGGCCCTGATACGTCAGGCGAAACATCAGCCCCCGGGGATCGCCTTGAAACTCAGCGACGAGTTTATGCGCTTGCGCGAGTTCCATAACCTTGTGCATAAGCTGTCCCTCTCGTTTCATGCACTTCGCTTTCAGCGTTTCATCTTCGATGTTGTATTCGTATCGTTTACCTTCACGATATTCGACGACAGGTTTAGGATAGCCATTGCACTCAATCTCTGCCAAGCGTTGCAACTTACGCTCATAGCGCTTAAAGGCATCGATCACCAAGTAAGCATCAGAGATAGACACATCAGCCACCCGCGCCACAGCTAGAGCGCCGCGTAACGCTTGCTCTCTTTTCCATTGCGTCTTTGTCATAGTTTCCATGTTAGTTAGCCCCTTTCGTTTCGTTAGTAGTTTCTTGGATCAGTTCAATGAGCGGAAAATGCCCTTTGTCCAGGGCATAATCCACCCAACCCAACAGCGTGACTTCGTTACAACGGATCGTACAGCCGGCGGCGGTTAAGAAGTAGTGGCGCATGTTATTCCCCCTCCGCTTGGGCTATTCGATCTTCGATTACCTGATTGAAATAGCCGTGATCTTTGGCCGCGTCATAAGCCCATTTCACAGCTTCTAATAAGTCCGCGTTTTGATCTTCCATGAATTGCCAGGATAGTATGATACGGTTCATGGACCGGATAGCGTCTGTTATCGGAGTCCCTAACCAGTCGTCCCCATTGGATTCTTTGTAGCCCTTGGACTTCAAAACAAGTCCCAGGTTGTGCGCGGCCATTTGCAGGCTTGGGGCGTCTTTTGATTTCTCTCTCGCTTCTCGCATGAACTCTGTTATATCGCTCATGTTAGGCCACCTTCTCTTGAAAATATTTGACTTGGGTTTGTGCCACGTCATAAGTCACTATTTCGTAATGTCCTTTAACGACTCGCATTAAACGGGTCAATGCTTTTTGGGTTTGAGCGTCGTTAGAGATGCTATGCCATTCGCCCTGATACTTTGTTAGATACTTGGCGAGTCTGAATGAATCGACTGTGTGTTTAAATGTTTTCATGTTAGCCCCCTGGTATGATTTCTAACGTCTGGATATATCCTATCATGGTAGTTATGTTATGTCAATAACTAATGTTGATTAAAACTATTCATTTACAACAGTTTTAGTAACGGCTGCTCTAAGAACGGATGTGATCCAAGAGTTTAGAGTGAGTCCGGCGCGATCGGCCGCTACGCGCATCTTAGCTTCAAGTTCTACGGCCTTTGAATCTTTCCCCAGGTAAATATGGAGCGTGGAATAGGTTGGCATGATCGAATCTCCTTATATATGTAATGTTGGTACAATCATTTATAACATTTATGTTTGTGATAGTCAAGGTCATCTAGTATCAAAGGCCAAGGAATAATCGCTGTAATCGAAAATGTGTGCGTCGAAATTTAGGGACTTGACAAGATTTAGGGGATTTGCTAGGATTTCACTATCGCCTATGAACAATCCGAAATTAAAAGTGGCTGCCTCGCCGAAATGTTTTGGATTGATCGGGCGATCGGGGCGGCCTCTCTTAATTTTAGCCCTCCTCACTTCTCCCCTCTCCGCGGATTATTACGATACCTGGAACACCCAGTATCAACTTCAACGCGCTGCCGAAGCTCAAGAAGAAATCGCCGATACACAGCAACTTCAATATGTCTCTCAATACCCAGATCCTTGCCGTTACATCGATATGGGAGAATATCTCTGCGATGAAAACGGCTGCGAACAATACGCGATAAAAACTTGCCCTCAAACTATTCCTATTGAAAACGTCCCGCTTAATAAACGGGTCGTACCCTATTCAGAATCGGATTTAAAGAAAGTTTGCCGATGACTCTCGGCACGAGTTCAAGCATATCATCTCGACAAAAGAAGCGAACAACCGGCGCTATCCTGGCTAGTCCCTGCTCTCGGATATCTTATAACAGGGAACGGTTATCCAACGTCATTAGAGAACGTGCTTATTTAGACTTGTGGAATAGCTTTACAGCTTAATCTCTAATCATCTATAGCTTAGCGCTGGTTGTTTGAGCTTTCTCTTATCCGAGAAGGTAGGTTTATTTAAAGAAGTTGACAAGCATAAATTTAAATGTTAAATATGGACCGTGAATCCGCAAGCTAGTTACCTCCTTGAAGCTCCTAATCAAATAGCTGGATCCTTTAACGCAAATAGTTTGATCGAAGATGAGGAAACTGGATTCCTTACGCAATCTCTCAAGTGTTCAGAGGTTCAGCGAGTGGGAAGTTTGGGAGGGATAAGTCCATTATCGAAGTTCAATGTAAAACAAAAATTATTAATACTATTAAAGCTTTTGCAGCGTTGGAACATCACCTGGGCTTGCTCACAAGTTGGAATTTCTCGCTATACCTTCCAGAATCATTACACTCTCGATAAATCATTCGCGCAATGTGTTGATATGATCCGCTATCGAAGCATTGATGATGTGAATGAGGTTAGATTTACAGTGGCGAAGACTCATGCAGGCGCTTTTGATCGAATGTGTCTGCTTAACGCTTACATGCCAGAAGTTTATAATCCTAAGATCCAAGTCGAAGTACAGCATAAGATGAGTTCTAGCGAAGCTACAGCGCGTTCTACGGGCATCCAGGATGCCATTGATGCCGAGGTTGTTGAGACTGTGAAGCGGATCAAAGCGGCGAAGAATAAATAGCACTGCTCTAGAACACGCATAGAAATGAAAGCCAAAACACGTATAGGGTGCATCCTCTCGATAGAACGAATGATAATAAACGTTATCGCAAGTGAATGGCATGGTTAGAAGGATAGCTGGCACTCGCGGGGGCGTGGCCAGGCGTGTGCGCGCGGGCAAGCGATCCGCCCCCCAAACCCAAACGGGGAATCATTTATCTATATCCAGACCCAAATTACTGCGCAAGCAAAACAAAAAGGCTATGCGCACTAAAAACAAAAAGGTCACATTGATCGCAAGACGAACCGTATCGATTCCAAACGGTGAACCTGTTAAGACATTTCTGTTGATGCCGATGAACAACTTCCGATCGAAGATCGATAAAGATTTAGACCGAGCGTTCAAGGAAGTGCGGGACGGTTGTGGTCAGCCGGTGTTACCGCGGTGATGGACTTATTGAATTTACCGATAGTGAAGCTTTACTTTACGGCGTTGCCTGGGGATACGATGGCTAATGGGAATTTAGTGGTACAGGGGATGCAAGACGCGATACATGAAGGCGATCGGATATTGGTATTCAGGGACGAACTAGGATGGCAGGAATCAATTTGTCATACGGAGATTGTGGAAGGTTTTCATCCGACGTGGATAAGGCTTCCCTTGAAGTTTCAGTCGAAGGAAGCGCGAGTCACTTGCCCTGACTGTCACTTGACGTACACGCACGAACACATTTTCAGTGTGCCGGTGAAATCATGAAGATTCCGATTTTAAAGTCTGCAATATGTAGTAATTGTAGAAAGCCTTGGGTAGATACAAAGCGAATCAGATGTATGACAAAAGAGTTTGGAGAAGTTGGGCAACGTGTATGTCGATATTGCGGATGTGATACGATTCATTACAAACGATTTCGTTATAGCAGGATAAAGGTGTTAGCATGATCCCGCATATTTGTCCGTCGTGTTCCAACACGAGTCATTTGCCGGAAGTGAATGACGACGTGATGGTAGAACCGAAGTTAAGGGTGGACGAGTTGGTACAGATTTATGGGCATGGCAGAGCGCTCTTTCGTATTACTAAGATGCAGGGTATGATGCTGGAGCTTGAAAAGTTATGAGCTATTCAGATCGGGTGAAAAAAGTTTTCTGTACTCCATTGGAAAGCGGGAACATGGGTTTTACATGGGCTCGGGGAGTTAGCGTTTCCAAAGAGGATCTTCTTCTTCCGGAGGAGCTATTAAAAAAGATTATCAATCGTCGTCTTCAGATGCTTCATTTATCCATGTTAAGAAAAACGTACATGACGATTCATGAGCTGGACACGGGTCACGAACCGTTTTCATGTGGATGTGATCCGGAAGATTATATTCCTGATGTAGTTTTAAGGAAGAAGGAGAAATTATGACGGTATGTCCGGACTGTGGTGGAAGCGGGGACAAGGTGCAGTTGAAACAGGGGATATTGGTGGGGGGTACGGACATTGACCCTTGTTTTGCGGGGTCGCAGAATGTGGAGTTGGTGAACGGTCAGCCAACGCAGAGCATCTGTAATGGCTGCAATGGCACTGGAATATATAGGAACTTTGGAGTTTAAGAAAGCGAGGGTATCCATACGACGATTTGCGCACAGTGTAATGGTTCAGGTGGGATGTACACGGATACGGATTACGTGGTGAGGTATGACGCGGGAACGAAGGAACAGAACTCGAACAATCAGAGTTTAGGAGTTATGGGATGCAGCCAATGTAACGGCAAAGGCTACTTGACGAACTTTGGGGTGGCATGAGTTTATTAGCGGGTCGCGTCAAGCCGAGACGGAGAGTTTTAATTAAGATGCTTCCTATTAAGGACGACTATCATAATCCTCTAGGTTTAAAATTGATTGACCAGAAGAAGCATTGGAATCATGCCTTTCGTAGAGGCGTGGTGGAAGCGATTGATCCGGTGATTGCGTGGCGGATACCGGAAGTAACGGTAGGCAGCGTGGTGATTATTAACGGAGCCGCGGGCTTTACGTTGGATGGCGACATTATGGATGACGACGACAAATACGATGACCCGTTAAAGGGGGAATCGTGGCGTTGGTGTAAGTGGAAAGAAATTGAAGCTATTGAAACCAAGGAGGAAGCTCATGGCGTTCATGCCGGAAATTAAGACCGAAGCGGATTTTAAGTTAAAGTCAGGGGTACGGGTCAGGTTCTTTCGCAGGGAGCCGTTTAAATTTATGGCGGATATTGAGAAGTGGATGAACGATTTGAATATCGGGGAACCCTTGGCCTTTGAGATGAATACGGACGCCAACGGATGGGTGAATCTGGCCGTGGCCTACCGCGAGTACAAGGAACCGATCATCTCACCGGATAAAGTCGTGGACCCGATTGTGGTTCTTTACGACACCGTTTCCCTATTAAGGGACACTGTAGAAGAAATCAACAAACTCTCGGAATCGGTCAAGCTCTTGCAGCCCCCTCCTTTACCTTCTTTACCTGATCCGTCTCTTGCCCACTGATATCTTGGCTCGCATAGAGGAAAATGATTTACCGCCGAAGGATATCTATGCCGTTATTGAACGCGACCTGGATGGGTACACGGCCTGGGTGGGTCAGAACGCGATGTCGAATGAACGCCTGGTGGCCGAGCATAAGGCGCTTCATCCCCAGTGCCTGTGGTTGCATGTGGTGTGGGCCAGTGGCAGCCATGTAGTGCTTTGTATTGAAGGCAAGAACCATGAACCGCATCAGTTAGACCCAGTGGTTAAGGAAGCGGGGAAGCTCGCCATTGAATACTCCAAAGCCAAAGGAAACACCGTGGTACGAGTGGCACGACTTTCGCGCATTGAAAAACCGGATGGAGCAGGACTTGGTATTTGGCATGCAAAATCTTTTACGACCTTTGAGGCGATTTAGTGGACCTGACGCCGGTGCCTTATCAGCGCCCGATCGATCCTTCCGATCCCCATACGGCGATGATGCTGGAGAAATCAGCGTTCTCAGACGATCCGGTAGCGATACTCAAGAAGGGGTACTTACAGATCAAGACCAAGGACGGCGACTTGATGCCGTTCAAGATGAACTCGAGCCAAAGACGAATCATCGATGCGATTCAGAAACAAAGACGACAGGCAATTCCCGTAAGGATTGTGATTCTCAAAAGCCGTCAGATGGGGACTTCGACTTTATGCGAGGCCTTGATTTATGCCTTTTGTTCTCTTCGCGGGGTGAGCCAGGGTTTAGTTTTAGCCGACGACGAGGAAGGCGCCTCAGACATCTTCAAGATGAACGAGACCTTCTATGACGGAATGTCCAGACAGCACCCGCATCTCACGCCGAAGAAAAACCGGTCGGATGAGCGGCGCATGGAGTTTCTGCATACCAAGTCAGGCATCCGTATTGAGACGGCTAATAATAAACGCGCTGGAAGAAAGTACACCTACCGCTACGCGCACCTCACTGAAGTCGCGTTCTACCCGCGATTTAAAGAACTTATGGCTGGACTCTTACCCTCAATACCTGACCAACCCGAAACTATCCTCATGCTTGAAACTACAGCTAATGGCCTGGGTGACTTCCATCAATTCTGGCAGGAAAAGAAACGTCTCTACGAACAGGGTCAGACGGAGTGGATCCCAATCTTCCTGCCTTGGAAAGACCACGAGGAATACGTGAGGCCGTTCATTATCGAAAGCGTTAAAGAACAATTTGTCAGGACCATGACGCAAGAGGAATTGGCAGTGATGAAGTTCCATCAACTGACGCTTGAGCAGATGAACTGGCGCAGGCATCAGATCCAGGACGTGTACAATGGCGACCAGGATAAGTTTGAAGTCGAGTACCCTTTGTCAGATCGCGAAGCATTTAAGTCAACATCCCGCCGCGTCTTTCCGGATCGCCTTACGGACCCACAGGCAGTGCATGTGCAGGCGGTGCCGAAGTTTAGAGGAGAACTTGAAATGGTGGGCCGTCGTCCGAGTCCTATGGCCGACCCGCAGGGGTTCCTCAAAATCTACAAGGAAGTCCAACCCGAATGGCAGTACGTCATAGGAGCGGACAGTTGTGAATCCGCGCTTTCTCATGATGAAGCCTGCGCACAGGTCCTGGCGAGAAACACATGGCAAGTGGTGGCTCACCTCCACGGCCACGTTGCTCCTGATGATCTGGCTCGGAAGCTTTTTGCATTGGGCTCTTACTACAACATGGCGCTCATCGCACCCGAAAGAAACGGCCCAGGCGCGGTCACGGTCACGAAGTTAGCGGAAATGTACTACCCGAATATCTGCCGGATGGCGAAGTCGGTGATTACAGATGGCGGTAAGTGGGTGGAGACGGAAGAGTTCGGGTTCCATACTAACGTAAAGACGAAACCCCAAATAATAGATAAACTCTCATCGTCTCTGAGAGACTTGCTTTTAGTTATTTACGATAAACAGACGATCGATCAACTCTGCACGTTTGTTGTTCACGCGGCGACGACCAATGCTCAGACAGGAATCACAATGATCCAGACCGGTGCTGAAGAAGGTTTCAAAGATGATTGCGTGATGGCCTTGGCGATTGCGGTTTGGTACGCGCATCAGACCACGATTACGCATCAGCATCGAGAAGTTGCACGGCCTAGTTTCATGAGTCAAAGTCGCTCTGGATACGGATGAACAACGCTTACGTGGAACTGATGAGTGATAACCGGAATATGCGAGGGGCGCATCGAACCTCTATTTTCTTCCACGAAAAAAGAATGTACGATTGTCCACAGTGCAAGAAGCCGATGGATCGAGTCAATCGTCATGGTTGGTATTGGTACTGCGGAACCTGTAAAAAAGATTTTCCGTTGTATCTGTTGAAAGAGCCGGAGACGATGGTAATGGAACCCGCCAAGCCCAAGGGCTGGATGGCGAAAGTCAAGGAGGCCATAAGTGGTAAAAAGTAAGGACATGATGAAAGATTCCTACGGTAAGGCTAGGAAGTCGATGGGTTACGGCAAAGGCAATAACGCGGGGATGCAGGCGTCCTTAAAACCGTCGAAGAAGAAGTTCGGAAAAAGGCCCGCTGGAAAAACGTAATGCCTTTCAGGTCTCAGGCGCAACGCGGGTACTTGTACGCGAACAACCCGAAGGTGGCGAAAGAGTTTGAGTCAGCGACACCCAAAGGGAAGAAGTTGCCGTATCATGTAGCCAAAGCGAAGAAAGCTTCAGCGAAGGCACATAAGAAAGCGAGTGGACGATAATGGATTCAGCGGAACAGAACAATAATTTAAACCAGGCCGTTGTTAAAGATGGCGTTATGACGGTAACGATTTACTTGGACGGAAAGCCAGCGGCCTTTGCGGAGGCCATCGGGTCCTTGGTCTTAGCTCAGGATTTGGTGAAGGCGCATTACCAGCAGGCAGCGGTGAGGGAAATGATTGAAAAGAAAAGGAACGGGATCATCAAGCCAGGTCTCGTAAATTAATATGAAAAAAATGGGCGGACCAAAAGGCAGGCATAAGATCAGGGGAAAGTCCAAGAACATGAAGGCGGGGGTCAGGCCAGTCTCGGTGAATCAGAACACGATGTCACCGCGTAAGGCCAATCCCGCCGACCTTGCTTTGGGAAAGTTGCGTGGCTATTAAAAAGAAGCGCCGTAAGTTTACCAAGGAAAACTGGGAAGCGTTGATGGCGTCGGTTAAACCAGAAGAAACGCCTCCGGTGGAACCGAAGAAAGAAGAGTCGTCGAAGGTGGAGGTTCATATTCACAACAATATGCCGTCGCCGTTTCATCATAATGAGAACACCGCAGATCGAGATTTAGAGAGCATGATGGGCAATAGTCGAAGGAGGTTCCCGATATGAGCCGACATGAAAAGTTCCAGCCAAAGACCGAAAGCCGCGTCGATATTAAGTTCCAGAATTTCAAGAAGCACTCAGACAACTTGGATGATTTTTTTGATAGTGAAGAACCAAGTAATAGAGTAAAAGCAGGTTTCGATGACACGCCAAAAAGTAAAGCAGATCTATCATTTGAGCAACTCGTTAATGGGGAAACATTTCCTAATTATAAAAATTCAGGACTTCGTAAGAATGTTGATAGGAGGCATAAATGAGTTCTAACGGGTCTAGAAGACAGGCTGTTTCTGATTTGGATAAAGCTAGGAAAGAGTTCTCTAAATTTACCGGTGGAAAAGAAATGAACGATCCTGACACTCGATATGTAGATAAGGCCAATCTTCAATTTAATAAAAATTCTCCAGGCGGACTTAATGCTTTCAGGGCATTATCAAAGTCTAAAGATAAGTAATGGACGATGAACTCACGGACTTGACGGAAGATTTAGCGTTAGGCGGAGAAGGTTCGGAGCCAATTTGCCTAGAACAACCAAACGAAAGCGAGGACGAATGAAAACTTGGAGAAAGTCTGAAACGCTTCTTGATCGTTTTCTCCGTTATACTCTAAAAACGGATAGCTGTTGGGAATGGATAGGTCATAAAGGAAATTCGTGGGGTCATGGTCGGTTTCGAGTAGGAAAAGATAAGTTATGGGCGCATAGAGTTTCATGGCAACTATTTAGGGGAGAAATCCCAAAGGGAAAATTTGTTTGTCACACTTGTGATAATCCTCCATGTGTTAATCCGGATCATTTATGGTTAGGAACTAATGCTGAAAATTTGAAGGATATGAGAGATAAAGGTAGAGCTAAATTTAATTTTAGTGCAAGAAAAGGGATTAGAGGATTTATTAAATCAGGGAGATAACCCTCAAAAATCGGAGGTACACTACAATCGGACAGGAACAACTTAAGACAGGTGAAGGAAAGAAGCTTCAGGAAAAGACGCCGCCAGCGTCCGAGAAAGACCGAGCTTCAGCGTCGTTTGAACGTCGGATTCAGAACACACCGGCTATGGCGTGGCCGGGCTCAAAGAAAGCGCCGTTATCGAAACCCACCTAAATGCCGACGTTGACATCTGACGAGCAGGTGGCGTTGGGGCTAACGCCGCCAGCGCCGAAAGAGCAAGAGATTGATCCGAAGACAAAGATCACTCGACTTGCTACGCTTAAACACGGTATTTACCGCCGTCGTTTAAACCTTAGTGAAGCCGATAAGAAGAAGGTTGTTGATCTCTTAGATCAGTGTTACCGCGAATGGAATAACAACACGAGCCTACTGCGTTCCAAACTCCTTAAATACAACAACCGCTTGGAAGGAATATCCAGTCCTAAGACCGATCCCTGGCCTGGGGCGTGTTCGTTGATGGTTCCGTTGATTGAGATTCATGCTTTGGGGCTGCATAGTCTGGTGACCTCCACCATTCTTGATAACGACCCAATCTGGATGGTCAAGGAAGAAATCCCTCCATCAGTTGGTGGTGAAGAAGTAGATCCTAACGTGGAGTGGTTCTTGAACTTCGTAAGCAAGATCCAGCTTCGTATCAACGAATCGTTATCCGAAGCCTACTACAACGCGATGGTGACACCGTTATCGATCGGGGTTTTGGACTGGGTGGAAGAAATCGGGAAGCAGTATCGGGTAGACGCCTATGATACGATCGAAGAGTTTCAGGCGGAATTTGATTCGCCGGAAAAGGCTGGCATCTCGGAGGCGCAGTACACTTCGTATATCGCAGCCTTGGCAGCAGGAGAACAGGTTCAAATCAAGATCGAAGAAAACGTCGTGAAGTACCGAGGTCCAAAACTCAGGATTGTCGAACTCAAGGACTTTGTGAGAGCCCCCGTGGATGCTCCAAATCTAGAATACACAGTGTTCCACGGAGAACAATTCAAGCAACGGGCGAATTGGTTTAGGGTGGGAGCGAAAAATAAGTGGCTGGATAAAGACGAAGTAGAGTTGATGTTAAAGCAGCCAGGCGAAACGACTCCGATAGATAACATCTCTCAGCAGCAGAACCGTAACGAAGGCATTTCATCGACGCCGATTCGTACCTCCGATGAATATTATCCAATCCGTGGCAATTTGCGGATAGACTTGGACAATGATGGAGAAGAAGAGTTGTATCATGTTCTGTATAACCCCAAGACCAAACATCTTTTGCGGATTGAAGATTACCCCTACTGGCATAACCGTATTAACCATATCCCTTTTAGAATAAGAAAAAAGACCAACCGCTTACAAGGCCGGTGCTTGACCGATATGCTCTGGGACTTAAATGAGGAATGCGATACCCAACACCACCTACGTATCGACTCACGAGCCATTTCGACGGTTCCAAGTTTCAAGAAACTCCTGTCTGAGACTTCGATTGACTTCTCCCGTAAAGACCAGCACTTTTATCCAGGCGTGGTTTTTGTAGTCAATAAATCGGATGGCATGACGCAGTTAGAAATCAAGCAGACGGATATGGGTCAAAGCCAGCAGGAAGAGCAGACGTTGTTCCAGTTAGCGGAGTGGTTGGTGGGGAACTCTCCATCCTTAAGAGCGGGTACGCCTCAGACGAAGGATCCAAGGGCTTCCGGTAAGAAGGCGCAGGCTCAAATCCAGCAATCCAATATCCGCGTGGACGACTATATCAAAGAACTTCTTCCTGCCACCAATGAAGTAGGGTCTCAGATTCTGGAACTCTTTTACCAGTTTGCTCCGAACATGGTCATTCCCTTTGCCAAATACAATCCCGAAACTGAGAAATGGATTCGTAATGAAATCCAGCGCACGAAGTTGCGGTCGAAGAACATGCACGTAGCGGTTGCTCGAACAACTGTTATGGACAACAAAGACGCGATGCAACAACGGGCCTTGGTGCGGTGGCAGATTTGGAATCAGGAGCCGATGATAGGTGGTGTTCCTAAGCGACGGCACGAACTCATTAAGCGCACACTCCGAGATACCGGAGAAAAAGACATTACGACCTTGCTTCCGTCGCTGGAACAGATTCAGCAAGAACAACTGGAAGCGCAACAACAGGCAGCACAGCATCTTGGAGCGGCGGCTCTACATGGGAATATCCAGCAGAAGGTTGGGGAACAGCCAGATCAGAAAGAACAGGCAGAAGGCAAAAGGCAGGGTGGTCCAGACGTAAGTGTAGGGTCATTAGGAAAGAAGGGGTGACATGGAAAATCCGATCGATCAGATAGCGGCAACGGTTCCAGAGTTTGAGAAGGCGATTGCCTACTGGACGGAAGTGTTGCAAAAAAGTGAAAAATATGAAAGGCTTATGGCGGAGTCGGACTTTCTGGCGGTTTTAAAAGACCTTGAACAGACGATCCAGGCGCATCAGGCCGAGATTGATACGTGTTTGGAAGGCATGAGCCAATACTCACCCAAGCTCTTGCAAGATGCCTCGCACACGATTTTTGTGCATCAGATTTTAAAGGAGCAGGCGCAGATGGCGATGGACAGGCCGAAGAAGATCATTGAGTTATCAAAGAAAGCACGTACCGAACTTCCCGCACTTCAGGAACAACTAGGCAGGGCTAAGGAGGCTATTGCAAATGGCTAATGAAGAGAAAGTGAAAGACGAAGAAGTTAAAGAAGAACCGTCTGCCGCGGATAAGATTTTAGAAGAAGTCAGGGCTAAACTTGAGAAGTCGGAAAAGAAGGACGAGAAGGTTCCTTCAAGCCAGCCGGCTGCTGACGCCAACAAAGCCGCAAACGATTATCGCGAGACGATGAAAAAGCAGATGAACTGGACGGACGCCCAGTTCGATACCTACCAGCGCGATAAAGCGGTTTCGCAGGCCCCGATGGTGAGTGAACTCTCCAAAAACAAGGTCCGAGAATCTCACAAAGACTTTGATTCGCTCCGTGAACCCTACGAAGCCGAGTACAAAAAGTACACGGATCAGGGGATTGCCGTTGGTGCGGACCTGGCCGAGCAGATTTTCTGGATGGTGAAAGGGCGTGAAGTCGATGCGGGACGATACAAGGCTCCGGACTCTCAGCCTAAAGCAAAGACTGCTCCTGGCGGCGGGCGTAACGAGCGTATTGCTCCTGCCTATAATCCTGCCGCTGCGAGTTTTGGCGGCAAGGATAAAGAGGAAGAATCAGAAGCGGGCCAACTCACAGACGAAGAAAAGCAGTACGCCCGAATAGCGGGAGTCAGTGAAAAAGATTATGCGACGATGCGTGAGGAAAAGAAACAGGGGCGTCGAGAAATCACGCAGAGAACTGTGAGAGTCCCTGAGATTGACGTAAAGTCGGCAGGGGCTGCTGACAGGGATTTGATTGCGTTGATGAGTAAACACGGAGGCGGGAAGGTTTAATGAGGTCTTTAGGATTAACAAGAGAACAGATGCTTAAGAGAAGATATGAACAATTAAAGACCTGGCGGATTAATAATCCTGAAGCATGTAAGCAGAAAAGACGTGATGACTATTTAAAACATAAAGAGAATTACCAGCGTCTTAAAAGAGAATCAAATGATAGAAGAATGGAAATTAAGAATAGGTTGAAAATGCAACCATGCAAAGATTGTGGAAAACAATTTAATCCTTGGATTATGGAGTTTGACCACAGAGATCCATCGCAGAAGAAAATATGTGCATCTAGTCATTGTAGTTTAGAAGATTTTAAAATAGAACTTGAGAAGTGTGATGTGGTGTGCGCGAATTGCCACCGAGAGCGTACCTATAGGCAGAGGAAGATTGGAGCTTTTAATGTTTCGTGATCTACACCCCTCTAGTTCTGCCGGTGACGGTAAAACCATCATTCAGGCGAAGTATAACTACCCCACCGATAGACCAGATCATCACCGTTTATGCGCCATGTGCGGGTGGAACTTTGACGATGACACCAATGCTCAAGGTGATACCCTTCTTTCCCCTGGCATCCAATATGCGGCTCCGAAAACGCTTACTGTGAACCTTCCAGTTCCGGCTGGGGCCGCGCCTATTTCTTATCAGTATACGTCGGTAGAGCCAAACGTAGTGAGCGGCTGTCCGATGTGCGGGACATTCAATCCGACCGGTGAGTTGGTCGGAGTCGATTTCGGAAGCAATACGGATATTACGAACCAATAGCTCTCCTCTTGTTGTTCCTCTTGACTTTTCTCTTATAAGCCCTTTCCTACTCTTTTATCTATTTTTAGCGAGGTAGATTTATGATTTATCGTGGAAGCTCCGAAATGGGGCAGTCATGGAAAAAGGCTTGGCCGCTGTTTGGAAACGCCACCAATATCGTGAAAGGTGCGGCGATTGTGCGTGGAACGACCCAGGGTACCAACCAGGGGTACGGTATCGTGGCTCCAGCCAATACGTCAATGGCCGGTCTTTTCTTGGGTGTGACGGACCAACCGTTTAATGCGGCGACTCTGGACAACGATCCTTCGGGCGGGACCAAGTATTTGCTCACCGACTTGGAAATGAACTCTAAGAACTTGTATGAGGCGCAGTACGATAATGCTTTGTCGGGAACCCCTTTGGTGTTTACCAATGGTTTGACGTTGACTGCTGTAACGACTGGAACGCCTTCAGTCACTGTGACATCCCTAGAAACAATCTCAGGGGGATGGTTATTCTTTGATAACGGAGAACTGCATTACGTGGCAAGCGTATCAGGCGGCGTGGCGACGTTGAAGACCGCGACATCGGCTGGTATCACCACGGCGAATAAGGTAGCGAAGATCTACTACTTGGGAGCGCCTTTACTCACGCTTACCACGGCAGCGGATAAGATTGGTATTGCTACGGCGGCTCAGGGTGCGGTGCAAGCGACGGTCCTTGAAAACTACGTGAGAAGCGTAGGATTCGATAACGTCATCTTGGACCCGACCAAAACGGATAACATCATTTTCCCTACGGTGAATGGCGTGTTTCCGGCGATTTACTCTCTGATTGAGTTCACGCAGAGCGTTCTAGGTACTCACTAATTGAAAGCGGGGGAGTAAGGGCTTAACCGCCTTTACTCCCCCTAGAATCTCACATAGGAGGAATCAGTGTATACATCAGCGAACTGGCCGGACCTGTTGGAGCCAGGCTTACGGAAAGTCTTTTCCGATGCCTGGTGGCTGGAAAGTCTGCAAGCTATTGCACCCATTTTATTCAACATTCAGGATTCGATGAAGGCCGTGGAACATGACTTGGAAGACGGCGACATCTTGGACTTTGCACCCTTTACCGGACAGGTTCCTTATGATGACACCGGAGAAGGTTATAAGACGAACTACACCCACGCCCAGTTCGCTCGTGGCATGAAGATTGAACGTACTCTGGTAGATGACGACTTATACCGTGTTATATCGCGTAGACCTCAGAAGCTAGGTCTAGCGGCGTTCCGTAAGCGTGAGACCGATGCGGCCAGCGTGTTCAATAACGCCTTCAACGCGGGTATCACCGGCGGTGATGGTCAGCCGTTGGGTTCGGCAGCGCATCCGTCGAACAACGGCGGTCCCTCGCAGTCCAACCTCGGAACCACCTCTCTGTCGCCTACGGAAGTCGATACCGCTCGGATTAAGATGAAGGGTTATCTGACCAACCGTGGTAACTTCGAGACGATTCAACCAGACCTCTTGTTAGTTCCGATGCAACTTGAAACCTACGCCTTTGAAATCATCAATTCCAACGGTAAGGTGGATACGGCGAACAACAACCCGAACTTCCATCGCGGTCGTTATAAGCTGGTGGTATGGGACAACTATCTCACGTCTGGGACCCACTGGTATTTGATCGACTCGAAACTCATGAAAGAATTTCTCATGTGGTTCGATCGGATTAAACCTGAGTTTTATAAGGACTCAGAATTTGACACCTTGGTGGCCAAGTTCTCAGGTTATATGAGGTATTCATTTGGATGGTCCGACTGGAGATGGGTCTACGCCGAGAACAGCTAATTTTGACAACTCGGTATAAAACTCGGAGGTTATCATGTCTAAAACTCTGACGTTCGCAGACTTTCCTAACGAGAAGTTGAACGCTACGGACTTGGCCTTGCGCCAGGCGGCGTTGGACGCGAAAGATCAAAAAGGGCCTGAGCCTCCTCCGGCTCCGGCGAAAGCAAGCTAATTGACGTTCTCTTGAAAGGAGACTCTTATGGCAAGACGTAGTTTGGCTAGTTTATCGGGTGGCGTGGCAGAGATGGATCCGACGAAACAAATGGAACGATCGGTGGAACGAATCGATCAGAAGTTAGGTTTCAGTGAACGGCAGTCTCTAGCCCATGAAGTGGAAATGATTGAGCGTTCTATCTCCCAGAACTTAAATGGTGAAAAGGATGATCCGAAGGTCTTAAAGCAGCTCTATCACAAGAAAATGCTTCTGGCGAAGGACGATGAAATCACCTTTTCAGGGGATGGGAAAGACTTGGCGTACAAGGAAATCAAAGAAATTGAAGGCCGGATCATTCCCAAGATGCCCACCAAGAACGAGATGTGGCCTAAGAACGACATTTCGGACAAAGCCAAAGCGGTTCGCCATAACCTGGAGTTTCAGAAAGACTATGATTCGGATATAAGACGGTGGCAGGAATTGAAGCGGCGGCTGGAGCCGGATAATCCCAATGCACAGAATTTGGATAACATCCGGCCCGACTAACAGGAGGCTTTAAATGAAGAACATTTCACGCTTAACAGGCATTGTTTTGATGTTCCTGTTAGGGTTTGTCATGGTCGCAAAATCAGCGGGTGTTACGGATCTCGTCGATTACTGCACGGGACCGAACCAGAAGACCTGTCCCTTCAAGGTGGATGTGAACGGAAACATCACCTCCACCGGAAGCCCTGGAACTTCTACGGTATCTTCTTTCGGCGGGAACTTGAGCGTGACAGGAACAGATACATTCTCCGGCATCACTGTTTATCCGCCTCAAATAGTCACAGGTGTTTCGAGCATCACCGTTATTTCTCCGGCGGCTACTTACCTTCAGGTTCTTTCGACAGCGGGAGTGAGTGGAACGACGGTTATTTGCGGGGCTGCCACACCGATGCTTCCTTCGAACGCGGCTATCCCCTGTATCGCTACGGCGACGGCGACTAATGGACAGTATCTAATTATTACTTGTACGTCTACGCTTTCAACCGTTACGTTCTCCAGTGGCACGGCTGCGGGTATGGACTTAGGCGCTGCGACACGGGTCGTACAATGGGGTAGAACGTTAAGCCTTATTTATGATGCTGTGATTGGTGAGTGGAAAGAAATAAGCTACGGAAATAACTAGATTATAAGGAGACCGGTGCATAAGCGACTCCTTATTGCGCTCTGTATTTTATGGGCAGGTTCTTCTGCTCAGGCTGTTTTATTAACGTCGGATTTAATCGCTCGCGCACGTACCCTCGTCAAAGACTCCGCCTCGCAATCCAACCGCCAGCAGTTCTCAGATGCCCAATACCTTGCCTGGGCTTCTGACGGGCAGAGGGAAGCCAACGCTCAGAACTGGTTGTTACAGACCAGTTTTCAACTGAATCTTGTTCCGACGCCTCCAAGCCTGTTTGAGTTCAACATGCCTACTGATTTTCTCTTTCCCATTCGTGTCTGGTATCAACAACCTGGACAACCCTTCACTAAATTACCCGCTACCAGTTTAGATGACTTGGATGCGAGGACGCCTGGTTGGACGCAAGTTCAGGGTGTTCCTATTTCTTACTTTGTGGATATGGGTCAAAACGTACCGCCTGGAGTTAACACGCCTATTGCGATGGGATTCTACCCCAGTCCGATAACTTCTTCTACAGGTCCAGTGATTATTTATTATGTTCAAAGTACCGTGGATTTGACCGTAGCCAATGAATCAGCGATGCCTTTTAATGGAAGATATTTTCTACAGCCCTATGTTTCGGCTCTTCCTTACTACATGGCGTACCGCGCCTATTCGACTTTAGAAGAAACCGATATAGCTAAGGACTACCTGAATTACTGGGTTAATTTCTTGCTGATTATGCGACAGGGACTTAACCGCCAGCCCGACTTCAACCCTCCCGCTGGAGCCTTACGCAGCGGAAACCCTACTGGTCAAGGGGGTCTTGGTTCTCCTTGAGCAATAAATTATTTATTTCTTCTGAAGAAAGAGAATACGGATCTTTAATTTTCGAGAGGAAAATGAATTTTGAAGTTTGCATATATTTTTCCATTGTGGGACGTTTTTCGTGATGATGGATCATATGACAGTTAGCACAAAGGACTTTCAGTGTGGAGTTCCCATTTTTTCTTCCATCAGGATGATGGACGATAAGACTTCTTCTATCTTCCGATTTACAAGATTCGCAAAGGATTTTCCCGTGGCGTTTAAGGCAATCATAAAATCCCTTTGTAAGGTAATTGTCTTTTACTTTTCGTATGGAAAGCAAAGTGTTGAAACATTTCGCACTGCAAAAACGTCTTGGCCTTCCGTTGTAAACATTTCTTCCAGTGATTATATGGCCACAAAAGATACAAGGTCTTCTCTGGGTGCATGTAATAGAGCAGTAGAGCATAGAACTTTTTCTTCCGAATGTATTTATCCTGTATTGTCGGTTACATGTTTTGCATTTCTTTATTTCAAAAGCGGATTTATAACGGCAAGACTTGGAGCAGTATTTATTCTTTTTTCTTTTTACCACGTTATTACACAGAAGGCATTTTTTCATGAACAAATTATAGCATTTAGAAAAGGAATTTATCCCTATTATTCGTGTTTGGGGAGTCCGTGAGTGCGAAGACCTCTCTATCTCGCGCCTCTCCTAGTCGCTTTAGGAGCCGTTTGTTGCTTTGCAACAGGCGGACTTAAAAGCAAAGCTGTTTACGATTTCTCTAAAGGTTGTGACACCTACCATTCATCCCTAAGCCTTCCAGACGGATTCGTACAAAACTCCCAGGATGTCTTCTTTGATGCTCAGGCGCCAGTATCTAAGCGCAAGGGCTACACGACGGTATTCTCTACGAATACAGGTGCCTATCAAGCGGAGTGGGTTTATACCGATCCCTCCAACACGACTTGGATTATCGTAAGGTCAAGCGGTCAGATCACAGCAAACAACCTCGCTGGAACCACGGTCAAGATTGCCACGACTTCGGCTAATGATTTGGTAGGAGAAACCAATTCTCAAGGCAATGCCTACTTCGTAGATCCGACTCAGGGGGTGTACTACTGGAACGGGACGGCTACGACCTTTGTGGCGGGGTCTCCCAAGGGCTCACTCATAACGTCATTCCATTTAAGGATATGGGTCTCTGGAGCCGCCGTTCCTAATGGAAACCAGTTGTACGGCTCTGCTTATGGCGATGGCACGAAGTGGACAATCGGATTAAACCCTAACGACCCCGTTCAACTCACAGTAGGACTTCAGGATAACTTCGATAACATCACCGCTATCTATCCCTTCTTAGATACCCTTTATACCACTAAGCATTACTCGATTTACGCTCTCTACGGATTCGACCAGACTTCTTTTCAAATAAGCTTTATCACGTCTGAGTGCGGGTGCATTGATCAAGCGTCGATCCAGACATTTAATCACGGTCTCGACTTTGTTTCTAGGCGAGGAGTCGAGTTCTTTGACGGCTATACTTGCACTAAAATTTCTGAACCGATGAAGAACAAGGTGGATCCTGCGATCTTATCTCAGGGCGGGTCTAACGCCCAGTCGTGGGTTCAGTCCCTGCCTTCGGACTGGAATTCAGGAACCCTTACGCCGTCGGGTAACTTAAGCACTGTTGTAGCAACTCCTGGTTTAACTTTATCCACGTTTTCCGCTACAGAAAATTCTTCAACCCAGTGGAGTCTGGGAACTGCATCTAATTTAACTATTAATCCCAGTTCTATAACATTGACTACTAATAATTCCGGAACTGTTAATGATCCTTCTTTTGAGTCTGATTCCATAGGAACAATAAATAATTCAAATTGGGTTAATCCAAGCACCCACTGGTTCGCTGAAGCATCGCGATTTGATTCAGATAGTTCCTGTACTTTGAATCCTCAGAGTGGAAGCCAGTTCGCTATAAGCGGTGAGTTGTCTACAACCCCTAATAATACGGCATCTATTATAGACGCCAATACGTCAGCAGTTCTTTTTACGAAATCATTGCCTAATACGGACTCGCATTGCGCGTGGACTCAGGATTCTCTGAGTTCCGCAGGGCTCGTAGGGAGGCGTGTTCTTTTCCAATGGGTTAATAATGGGAACACATTAACAACGGCTTCTTCGTACATACTAGGAGGCGACCTGAGTTTTTATAGAGCGGTTTCGTGCGGGTCAGGATTCTGTGAATTAGACTTGGATAATATCCAGAACGGCTCTAGCACGATTACGTCCGGTTCTTTTACGTCTCAGGTTTTTAATACAGGCATGTCGTCGCCAACTTATTCCATTACCAATACTGGCTACATAGTTAATACATCAACTCCTTTATTCTCTCTTCAGACATCAGGAAGTCCATCAGGTCCTTGGACAACCATTGAGACTACAACGGGAACCAATGTTCAGGGTTTCCAGTACGCACAGTACATTGCAAGCATGTCCATCAATTCCTCGGATAGCGCTCTTTCTTCAATCAACAACATCTCTGTGTCTGCTACGGCTTCTACTGGTGTCTTTACATCACAGGTTCATTCCTTGGGTTCAACAACCTCTTTCGGCAACTTTGCCGTACAGGATTTTCTGCCAAATGGGAACATAAGTTTTAGTATCTGTACCGCAGCGGCTGCGAATATGTCGGGAGAAGCGTGTGCTGTTCAAACCCCTAACTCTCAGATAACAGTAGCACTGAACAATTTTGTTCAAGTTTCCTCGACGTTCACAACCAACATTTCCACTGGCGGGCCTGTTCTTAATAGCTTTACCGTTCAGTGGTATTCAGGGAATAGAACTCCTGGTATGGCCTCTACGGTCTGGCATGGTCGGTACTGGTTATCTCTATCTACGAACCCCGTTGATAATTTTAACGATGCCGTTCTGGTTTTGGATACTCAGGGCGCATGGGCTCCCATGAACATTCCCGCCGGAGGCTTAATTCAGAGCAAAGGCAACCTGTATATCGCTGACTCTCATCCTACGGGCAATGACTACGTTTACGGCAACGGCTACCGAGACAACGGGGCTCCGATCAATGCTTTTATCGTTACCAAGGATTATCCCGAATCGGACTTAAATACGGATGATTACTATGAATCGTTGTATGTGTCTGAGGACAACTTAGGGAACTTTAACACGACTATCAGTTACGCGATGGACCGAAATCTCGCTTCTGCATTTAATTTATCCAGTATTAATCAATCGGAGTACATTAACAACGCCGCGATCAAAGTACCGTTTGTGTTTGGTAACCAGGACTTCGGAAAGTGTATTTCCCTCACGTTTACCGAAGCCGACTTGGACAGCCCCTGGAACTTCTACGGATTTACGCTCTATTACCATGACAGGGTGGTACAATAATGAAGTTCCGCATCAACAGGACCCTCTTCGTTGTCCTCTTTATTCTCTTTTGCATCCTTTGTGAATACTATGCCTTCAGCGCCTCAAACAATTTAAACGTCGTGGTTCCGCATAAGGACCCTGCGATTGAACGTGAGTTTCAGAACAGTTATCAGGCGATTTCAGCCAAGCCCACTATTTTTACGGGAGCAGGGGCCCCTACGACGACACCCATTAAAATCGGTGATATTTACGTGAGTACGACTACATCCAAGATTTATATTTCAACCAGTACCGTTACCAGTGGTGGTTGGACAATCATAAACTAGCGGAGGCTATATGGCAGCAACCGATCAATCGACGGGAAGTATTACCGACCCTACAGGCGGTGCGCCTAATTTTGATATTCAGGCTATCTTTGAAAGCATGGGCTACACGCCGAGCCAAAGTGAAATAGATGCGCTCGCTCCTGCATTTGAAGGTCGCACTAACGTTGGTCAGACAGGTACCTCTGCTGTAGCTTCTTACGTCCAAGCCCATCAACAGATCGCTGGCGCCCAGAGCCTAATTCAAGGCAACTTGACCGCGGAGACGGGTGCGGCCTCTGCTGCCACAGCCGCAGGCAACGCTTCCTACGACGCAGCCCAAGCGACGCTAGAAGCGGCTCCGAAGTTGTTTGGGTCCATGACACCCGATCAGGTCAGTAGTTACTTGGCTCCGCTTCAAAACCAATTTAACTATGGGTTAGGTCAAGTGACGGGTCAGGCAGCGAGTCGTGGGCTTGCGGGTTCAAGCCTGGAAGCTCAGGCGATGGCTCAAGCTCAGACGCAGTATCAGCAGAACATTGTCAATCAGGGACTCAGCATTGGTCAACAGCAGCAACAACTATTGGCTTCACAGCAAGCGGGTCGGGGAGCCCAGCAACTAGGACTTGCACCTCAGTTCTTGGGATTAGCGAATCAGTCTGCGGGACAGAACTATGGGGCGGCCACCGACATAGCAAACCTTCCAGGTCAATCGGTTTCACAATCCTTAGCTCAACAGGCACTTCTTAAGCAGATGAGCCAATCAACGGGTGGTGGGGGATGGGAAGGGGCTCTGGGAACGGGTCTGGGAGCCGTTGTAGGGGGTATAGGAGGGTCTTTCTTAGGTAATCCGATGCTAGGAGCTTCCCTAGGGGCTTCTTTGGGAGGTTCGGCAGCGTCCGCCATAACAGGGTCTCCCGCTGGGGCTACGTTCGGGTCATCAGCCTCTAACCCGCTTCTTTTAGGTGGATACCTGGCGGCACAACGCCAATTGGGTTCTACGGGTGCATCAGGTGCAGGCGCTAATGTGAATTTTACGGGAGGACTGAATCAGAGCCTTGGGACTTTTGCACCTAACGCTGGGAACGAGTCTTTATTTTAAGGAGAATTTATGGCATTTGACCAGTCACCGCAATTACTCGGAGTGGCCTCAGACGCAACGGCAAGGACGCAAGAAGTTGCGCAGAAGAAACAGGCATTGACGCAAGAAGCAATCCAAAACGCCAATGCTCCGATTGCTGATATCGCTAAGGACGTTACTGAGAAGCAGTTGGATAAGATCACCATTACCCCTGAGATGGCTAATGGGATAGCTAAATTAACGGGTGATGACGGTTGGTCTCGAACGGCGGGTACAAAGTGGGATCCCCGCATCTTTACGGCGATGGTGGGACTTCAATCCAAGAAGGCTTACCAACAGGATATTATCAGTGGAAAAGAAGACATTGAGAAACTGAAGGACCAAGCCGCTCAATACAAGCAGGATCAAGAAGACAAAGCAAAAGCCGATCGTCAGGCAGCGGAAGACAAGGCGAAGAAAGATAGGGAAGATACGGCGAATAAGGCGAAGAAAGAACGCCAAGATGCTGAAGATAAAGCCAAGAAGTCGTTAAAATCAACACCTTCTACTAAAGGTGGAACCGCAGAAGCGCCTCAAGATAAAGAATTTATAAAGACCTATCGTCAATACGGAAATGATTTGAAGGGTTTTAACAGCGTTCTTTTGTCTCAGATGGCTAAGACTGATCCGACCAAGGCTAAGGAACTTCAGGATAAACAGATGTTCTTGCAACAGAACAAACAGCGTTTCGATAAGTTGCAGGGTGTGGGGGACGAAAATTCAGTAATCACTATCACTGATTCTACGGGCCAAACACATCAAATTTACAAAAAGAACTTAGAAGAAGCGCAGAAACGTGATGCGAGTGTGAAAGTGGTGGCTAATCCATAATGGCTGATTTTTCTGATCTGGGGCCGGAAGATTCTAAATTTAAGGATTTAGGTCCTGCGCCATCTAAGATGGCGGATTTGGGGCCGCCTCAAGGCCCGTCTACTCTACAACGTGTCGCTCAAGCCACGGGCGTTCCAGAACGGGGTCTTAAAGGTATTGGAGTGGGTGTAGAAAGAATGTTTACGGGTCAAGAACCGACGTTAAAGGGTCGTACAGAGGAGGCTGTTAGTCGCGCTGCCGCGGCGACCGAACCAGGATACAAGCCACAATCTGGCGAGAAACTCGGCGCTGGCGCCGCGGAGTTCTTGGATCCTCGGTTTCTGGCCTTGGGAGAAATCGGTTCTTCTATGAAAGTTGCCCCACTGGTTAAGTCCGTTATGGCCGGTGCTACGGCTATGGGTGGTCAACAAGTGATTGAAGATGTGGCCAACCGCGGGACCGTTAACCCTAAGCAGGAAGGTATTGCAGCGGTAGAAGGTGCAGTAGGCGGAGCCGTACTACATGTTGCGTTTAAGGCCGCGGGGTCGTTTTTGGGATGGCTCTTAAAGCCTTCTGAAAATGTGGCGCTTGGAGGGAAACCTGTTGAAGTGATGACAACGATCGCAGATCACGCCGCTGAAGGAAAGACGGTGAGCGAAATTGCTCAAGATACTGGCTTTGATAAGAAGGTGGTTCAGCAGGCTGTTAACCTTTCGCCTCCCATAGAAACATCTTCACTGAAGGCCCAGGATGCCGCTGCTCGTGGTGATCCAGTGGCACAACTCAATATGCTTCAGAAAGCATGGCAGTATTGGACGGCTTCTCCTACAGAGGCTTCCTCCACGGCCAAGAATTTGTTTAAACGAAGGTACGGTGAAATCGGCGTGGGGTACTTTGATAGCCGTCTGTTTATCAGAGACGCTACAGGGCGCCTGACGGATATTGAGAAACAGGCGCTCCCATTTATTATCGAAGGAAAAACGCCAGACCCAGAGAAGTTCATTCATCCCCAAGCCAAAGAGATTCTTGATACGGTTCAACGGTACAAGCAGGAGCCCAATGCCTCAATCTTCAAGAATTTAAAGGATGCCTACGATAAAATAGGACCCTACTTGGATGAAGGTCATGCCTTCTTAAAAGAGCATTTTGATGAAATTGGTTATCACGAGAACTACATCAACCATCTCTGGGAACGCAATCCCAAGACTTCCACCTATGGTCCTGGAGCTACAAGTCTAAGCACCAAGAACCCTTTTACTAAAGAGCGGGTGATCGGATCTTATGCGGAGGGGATTGATGCGGGGTTTACGCCTAAGACCTTGGACGTTTCGGAACTTCTTAAAGCCTACGACAACTACAAGATTAAAACTGTAGCGAACATGCGGTTTCGTGATGCTCTTGAAAATATCCAGGTAGAGGGAGGGCGTAAGGCTGTTCTCCCCCTATCTGAGGCTCCTGCCGACTGGAAGTATGTGGATAGTCCGTTTTTTAATGGGGTGAAAGTAAGCCCTGAAGTCTTTGACGCGGTACGGGCGATTGTGGACAAGCCTTTTGCCTTTGCGGAGCCAGGACCCAACGCTCCGCTATCGCAAAAGGCGTTCCATTCCATTGTCAATGGCTACGAATATCTTAACGCCATTGCCAAGAAAGTCCGGCTCTCAGTTTCTTTCTTTCACCATTTTTCTCTAACAGAAACCGCTATTGGAGGCGGGACAAATCCCTTAAAGGTTCTTCGTGACCAAGCCTCCACCATTTATAAGGGAGCGGAGTGGGATGGCCTTAAGGAACTTCCTGGTGCGCTTTATAAATCATTTATGGAAGGCCACGCCAATTTCGCCAATATCCCATTGGCTCGTGACGCCGTAGAACACGGACTTCAAGTCGGATCTATTGGAGATGTACAGCGCGGTAAAGTCGTTAAGGCTTTAACGGAGGTAGAAGACGGACTGAATAAACGGGTTTCCATTGCAGGGAAAGTTGTTAAAGGCTTGAGGACTTTCAACCAGATTTGGGATAAATCGCTTTGGGACTACTATCACGCCGGCATCAAGCTCCAGATGTATCAGGATCATTTGGCCGAAAACATCCTCAAATTTGGCGACAAGATGCCGATGGAACAGATTAAGCAGGAAACGGCAGGGTTTGTGAATAAGGCCTCGGGCGGGGCTTTAGAAAGCATGATGTACTCGCCTAAGTACAGGCAAGCTTTACAGTGGGCGTTCTTGGCTCCAGATTGGACGTTGACCCGACTTCAGACCGTTGGAGCGGCATTTAAGGGAGGACCAGAAGGCTATCAAGCGCGGAAGTTCTGGCTTAAATCTGGATTAGCCTATTACACGGGCGCTAACGTCATGAACTACATCAACACCCAAAAGTATCTAGGGAAGGGACGTTTTCTATGGGAAAACGATCCTGGTAAAGAATTTCATGTGTTCTGGAAGAAAGATGATTCTGGACGCAATGTCTACATGATGGCAGGGAAATCCTTGGTAGAAGTTGTGGGATGGTTCCAACATCCCATGCAGACCCTGGGATCCAAGGCGGCTCCAGCGATTCAGATGATGGCTGAAATCCTTCAACATGGAGATAGAACGCTTTCGGGGTTCAATATCCCAGAAAACAAAAAAGGAGTAGGACAATTTCTAAAGCGAAACTTGACACCTTTTTCGTTAGGGGAAAATAACTTAGCTATGACATTTCCCTTATCTAAAGGAATCAGTAAAACCCAGGTGATCCAGATGCTGCAGGATGGCATTGAAAAAGGCGACACAAAGTCCTTGGATAAGGCAATTAAATTTGGCATTGAAAATGGATACGACGTATCGCTTCTAAGAAACATTGCTTTGCGAAATATCTATTCCAAAGAGAAAAAGGCGGTCATGCAGTGAAGGTTCTGTACTTAACCGATGACGGCCTCACAACGGCCTTGGCCTGGCACATGCTTAAAGAAGGCCATGACGTTAAGTTCTTTATCAAGGATCCTAAAGCGAGGAAGTGTGGAGCTGGTTTTGTCCCTATGGTGACGGACTGGAAGTCGGAGTTAACCTGGTGCGATTACGTGATCTGCGATTATACGGGGTGGGGAAAGACCAATGATGCCATAAGGAAGATGGGTATACCTGTCATCGGGGGTACTGAGTTATCGGACGCCCTGGAAGTGGAACGTGGCGTAGGGCAGAGGATGTTTAAGGCGCTGGGCATGGAAACCATTGAATCCCAAGAGTTTAAGACTATTCCAGAGGCGATCAAATTTGTCTCTAAAACCCCTGATAAATACGTGGTAAAGACGAGTGGGAAGTCGCAGGGGGATAAATCTCTCACCTACGTGGGTCAAATGGAGGATGGCTCCGACATCCCCCCTGTCCTTACCCACATGGCTTCCAAGGCCAAAGGGATTGACTCTGTGGAGCTACAGCGTGTCGTTTCAGGCATTGAAGTGGGGATAGGTGGGTTCTTTAATGGGGAGGAGTTTCTTGATCCAGTCGAAATTAACTGGGAACACAAAAAAGTAGCAAACGGGGGCTTTGAGGGTGGTCAGGCTGGCATGGGACCCAATACAGGAGAGATGGGAACCCTGATGCTCCATAGAGACAAAGGCTTTAAGCTCTACCAAGATACCCTAGAGCTATTCGTTCCAGTCCTAAAGAAGACGGGTTATAGAGGCGATTTCGATATTAACTGCATCCTGGAATTTGACCCGATGGTAGAAGGAAACTATCGAATACGGCCTCTCGAGATGACGAATAGATTTGGTTGGCCTACTATACCGCTTCAAATAGAAACCATGAAGATCAACGATTTAGGAGAATTATTTCATGGTATTTCTACAGGAACAATGAATGACTTTAAAGTCACGCATCCTTATAGCCTCTGTGTGGTTGTGGCATGTCCGCCAGCGCCTTATGCGAGCCAGGACTTAGCCAATCAATACTCGGAAGGGATGCCGGTTCTATTCAGGAACCCAGAAGCTATGGAAGGCATCTATCCTTCCGATGTTTACTATGAAAGCGGTCAGTGGAAGTGTACGGGCGACATGGGATTCCCCGTGATCTGTGCGGCGGGCGGCGACACCATAGAAGAAGCCAAAATGAAAGCCTACGAACGGGTTAGAAACGTCATTGTCCCGAACAAATTTTACCGCACTGATATTGGTGAAGGCTGTGACATGCGCGTGGAAATGATGAAGTCGTTTTTGAGTTATCCAGAAATCTTACAGGAGGCCGTGACATGACCGTTAAGAAACTCTCAATTTTAACCTTTTGCTTATTCTTTTATTCCAATTCCTGGGCGTTCTGGGGATCGACAAGTGCCAACGATTATTCCAAAGACGCCAACAGCGAATACTATTGCAACGATCTGGCGGGGACAGCCGTCACAACGGCGGCGGGACTATCTCCCTTAAACCCCGCTTTAACGCTCTACAATCCCTATGGGTCAGGAAAGAACCTGGTGTTGTTGGACGTGGGTATTGATATTACAGCGGCTCCCGCGGCAGCGGCGCAGTTCATGTTGGCTTATTCTACGGCGGCTGGCGCTCCCACAACAACGACTCCCGCTCAAACCACCAGCGCCTATATCAACGTAACGTCAACCAACCCTGTTACAGCAAGTACGGGCCTATGTTATCGTGCCGCCACGATTCCCAGTGTTCCCATAGCGTTTAGGTATTTGGGTGGAACCACTGGAGCAGCAGCAATTAGTGGCGTGGTAATGACGGACTTGACTCAAGGCAAGGTTGTAGTACCTCCAGGCGGGACCATTTCTATTCAATCGACTTCGGCCGCGGCGATCATTGCACACGTCTTATGGAGGGAGGACCCAATATAATGCGTATTTTAGATACGAAATCACGTTTTGAAAGACATATAGAAAAGAGCCGTGAATGTTGGCTTTGGACAGGATCTAAGTTACCACAGGGATATGGTTCTTTTGGTGTAGCAGGTAAAAACTGGAAATCTTGGAAAGTTAAACGTGCACATCGTGTTTCCTATGAATTATATATTGGCCCTATTCCTCCTGGTTTAGATGTTCTTCATCACTGCGATAACCCTCCTTGCGTAAGACCGTCTCATCTGTTTCTTGGGACAGACTTTGATAATCAGCAAGATTGCAAACGAAAAGGTCGTCGTTATGATGCAAAGGGAATTAGAAATCCCAACGTTGCACTAACGGAAGATAATGTTAAAGATATTAGAAATTTTCATCCAGTATTATCAGCAATAAAATTAGCTAACCATTTTGGAGTTAAAAGGGCAGCTATTCATAAAATAATTCATTATCGAACATGGAAGGCTCTTAAGTGATGAGGTCTTTATGAAAACTATCCGAGTTGTATTTGGAGTTTTAGCACTCACGGCCTGCGCTCACGCTGCTGTTGTAGTGAATCCCGCGACCTCTGCCATAGCCTATACCAACGGTCCCAATGGGACGAAGTATATTTACAACCTAGATTACTCAGGCAATGAGACGTTGGCTGGAACCATGACCGCACCCCAAGTCGTGGACTTGAGTTTAAATAATGGTCAATGCGTCACCGTGAACGGAACGGGTCAGTTGGCCTCGGCGGGGTTTGCTTGCGGATTAGGAAGTGGCGGCGTCTATCCTGCCACAGCCACGGCTTCTTTTCCTCTGGGTTTCTCAGCTTCATCTGCTACCTTTGCTAGCAACACCGTTACCATATTCCCCGCAGGGTCTGCCAATGCCGTTTCCATTACGGGTCCCCTACAATTAACGAACTTAAGCGGACTCCAATGTGTTCAAACCAATTCCTCGGGGCAACTGGTAAGTGCCGGCGCTCTCTGCAATTCAGGAGGCGGTGGTGGTTCTTCGCTGGCTGTGATCGCCAATGGCATTATCGTTTCAAGCCCTACGTCTGTTATTAACGTAGACACCGTCACTTTAACCGTGGCTTTTGTGGCGGGTTCTACAGCGACACTTAAGATCAACCAGAACGGAACCGTTCCCTTCAATTCCATTACAGCAACGACAGCGACTATTACAACCTTAATAACTTCCAGCCAGTCACTCAATGGACAACTCACGATCAATAATCCCAATCAACCATCCGTACTTCATTTGAACGACCAGTTTTCGGGTTCTCAGGATAATCTCATTACTTTTGAAACGGGCGGTGGTGGTCAACGTGGTTTCATTGGCATGATGGGAAATCAGGCAACAATGAGATTTGGAGCGCAAGAAGCTACAGCCGGACAAGGAATTTTGGAATTGGCATGGCCTAGTGAGAACGCTACGTTTATTAACGGTGTAATTGCGACCAGTGTGACGGCAAACTATGCCAATTTCAACGGTCCTCAAATCTCTACTATTGTTTACTTAGCAGTAACCAGTGCGACGGTGAATGGCGTAGGTGCGGGTCAAATCGGTCTGACGGAAGGAACGTCTACTTCCTTAACGATTGTGGGGTCAGGTGTAGATGTTCTTTATGCTGATAATGGAACGCATCTTTTATCGGAAGTAGCAAACAACACCTCCACAGGAACAATCATCATTTCCACTACACCGATCACGCCAGGCCAATGCGCGGGATGGACAGCTACAGGAGAAGTCAATTCCGTGTCTTGTGGAGGAGGTGGGGGTCCGACGCTCGCTGGCAACAACATCTGGACGGGTCAGAATAGTTGGACGAACGTATTACCAAGTTCATTTACAACCAGTATTGCTGCATCTTCAATGACTCTCCGTACAGTGGGAGGAGTTGGAGGAGAACTCGATTTTTGGAATAGTGGCGGCACCAATCGCGCGATTGGCTGGTATACAGATGCAGGGAGTTTTTTAGGCGATATGATCTTTAGTGCAGGAAACTACTGGCGACTGGATGTAGATAATGCTGTACCGATTAAACTTGAGACATCCGATACGGACAGACTTCGTATTGAAACAGGTGGAAATATAGGTATTAACGAAGTAGGACCCGCCAATGCACAGGTCGGTATTTTAGGTAATTCCGCGAATAATTGGTCCCTCCTTATTGCGACATCAGCCAGTTCGTTCCAAGTCGGAATTTCTACCAATGGTCATATTATTTCTAGCGGCACGGTTCCTTCCGTTTCTTCCTGTGGAGGAGGAACACCCAGTGTTATTGGAAACGATCATCTAGGTGTTATCACCGTCGGAACCGGTGTAACCACAGCTTGCACGTTGAACTTTGCAACGAGTTATGGTGTCGGATGTAATGTGGTATGTACTGAATCTGACAATGCAACGACAGCGACGGGAGATGTCTCAGCGATCAGTCCAACCGCTGTGACATTCAGCTTCAGTTCAACGGTCGGGTCAGGACTTCTCTATTATAACTGCGAAGGATTCGGAAGTGGTTGTAAATAAATACGTTATCTTTCCTATTTTTATATTTGTTTTAACTCCTTCTATCGTCTATTCAGGCAATCTCATTTCAAGTGCTACATGGGTCGAAGATGGTGGATGGAAAATGTCCCAACAAGATCAATACCCGCTAGGTTTTTCGAGCAATACCATCAGTCGAATATGGGATGGAACCAATATCAAACTCTTCGGTGGAAAAGGCGAACTTTTAACATGGGTGACTTACTTAAATGCCAGTCAAGCGGGGAACGCAAATAATGTCATGGTCACGCTCTCAAGCTTTACAGGAACAGGCTCTGCGTTAGGTTCAGGGTTTTCTGCGGTCATTGTATCCAGTGTTAATGCTTGGGATTACTCGCAAAGGCCCTATAGCCTGTATAAGTACGGCTATGTTCAAGTGATCGGTATGTCGGAAGTAGGAACGGCATGGGATCCCACAGAGTACGATCAATACCAACTGCCTCTACGATGGCGACGACCCTATACGGTCAACGGAAACAATGATGCCGTTCCTAACGGTGGAACGACGTTCTTGAATAGGTCAGATTCCAACAAGTTTTACCCTGTCCCAGCAGTTCCAATGGAAGAATTCACAGGACCTGCCAATTCCAGCTTTACCGTGTTTGCGTCTTCATCACAAGCCATTGGGGGAGAGGTTTATATTTCAACGTCGCTTCCTGCGGGGACTTATACGGCCACGGAGACTGTATGGGAAGGAACATCGATTTCAACTTCGATCCCTGTTCAACTTTTGGTTTACAATGTTACGCTTCCAGGAACAGCTTTATTGCCTGTAATTGGTGATCTTGGTTACAAAGATTTGGACATGCGTTTAACGGGTCAACGTAATCCAGCTAACGATTTTTCAGATCCTTATTTAACGGCTCATCTACGCGCTGCTGCTTTTCTGCACCGTCATAAAGTCATAGCCATTGGTGATCCTACGACGGCAGGGCAGGATTACCCTTCCATTGAATACCAAAAACACATTGACGGCTCTGCCTACAAGGAAACCTACGGCCTCTCTCCTAATACGAGTCCAGGATATGGTCAAGGAGACAAACTTTATGTGATTGGAACATACGGTGGATGGGTTGGAGCAACATGGAGTAAAACTTTGACTGATGGTGCGAATGGTTTTTGTACGAACCTAAGTTCATGGACCGCTTACTGTGCGACGAACGGGTTGAATTGTCAGCTTTATACGGCTGACGATGAAGCCTCCAATGCCATTTTAGCAGGTGAAGTAAATACATTATCCACATGGGCTTCTACAGCTCCAACATGTGCAAATGGGTCTAATCGTACCCCTTACCTACAAACTGGACAACTTCCCGAAGTCTATTCTAATGCTCCGAATGTCAATACGGTTCTGACAACGAGTTGGCTTAATGCTCCGACAACAACGTGGACAACTCTTGAATCGTTGTATCAAAACTCCTCTACGCACACAGCGGGTGGTTACAATTCCAGTATAGGAGTGGATTCGATCTTAGACAATCAGGAAGACGGCCTGGGTTCTAGGGAACCTCTTTGGGGTGCTTATAAGACAAACCAAGCGATGTGGTTCTTATGGGAAACAAACTACTGGCAGGACTCCAATAATGCGGGTCAGGCCCAGAATGGATACAACGCCAATTCCAATAACGATAATAATATGTACGGTATTTCAAAAACATTCGGATACGATTCATTTCCTACCACCGATACCGTCAAGGGTCATACGGGATTCCATTTCGATAATGGAGCGGGTGTCATGCTATTTAATTCCACAGACACCGTGTCTACAGGCTATTCGCCAGTGTATAGCTTTAACGGGGTCGTGGGAACATGGCAGTTAAATATGCTTACCCGTGGGATCCAAGATACAGACTTGCTTAAAATGGCTAATGCGATCAATCCTTCTTCAACAACGGCGATTATGAACAACGTCGTTAGTGATGTCATGTATTTGAGGCAATGTTTTACTCTTTCAGATTGCACCTATTCGTTCGGGCCTCGGCCTTGGTCGCAAGATCGTAACGCCTACGAAGTCGCCAGAGAAGCTTTACTCCAAGTAATAGCTAATTTTTCGCTAAATCAAACTACCGAACAATGGCGGGGAGCTATCAAGATGCAAGGAGTCGGGAGTTATCGCTAATGCCTAATCTCCTTTTAGCAGGGAGAATCAATATCCTAACGCGAGGTGTTATTAATTTCAGTGCGTCGGGTAACAATATTATCGTTCCCGCTGATGCTCAGAACCGGAAGATTTACGTTCATCGGATATGGTTCTTGGTAGGGGCTGCCGTTAACCTGACTTTCGTGGACGCGCAACCGAGTCCCGCAGCCGTTCCCTTTGCGGCGAACGAAGGTCTGACGTTCGACGCTTCAGGGGAACCGTGGTTCGTGACGGCTCCAGGGGCGGCTTTTATCATCAATTCCAACGCCAACGTGCAGGTGTCAGGTGGCATCGGATATTTATTATCGGCTCTCTAGGATCATCGTTTTTGTCTTTATGATTAAAACGCTTAACAGCTACATCCCTTCCGAAAACGATCTCGCTTCAACGATCGGATTTGGGCTTAATTCTCAGAAGTCCTACATTATTTTTACGCAACCAGGAGGTTCAAGTGGAGGTCCTGTAGGATGCACTAACGGTATTCCTTATGGGATCTTGCTTTCTATCACTCAACCTTGCCCCGTCTTCTCGCCTCCGGCTGAAGTTCGGGGATGTACGAGCGGTATACCTCTAGGGTTGCTTCTTTCTATTACGTGTGGGCCATAGGAGTAACTTATACATGAAAAAAATATTAGCTCTTTTGTTCTTGGTAACTACAGCATGGGCGGGAGATACATCACTGGTTGTATCCTCTGGTAGTTTTTTGGCGATTGACGGGCAACTTCTTTCAAACGGTAACATGCGTCAAACGGTAGTGATTGGAGATACCTACTCCGTTACAGGCGTTGCTCAAGTTGACCCTGTGACGGGTCTAACGGTTCATCTGGCTTCAAGCTCTTTAACAAACGGGGGTGTTCCGGTAACGGTGATCGGGCCAGGGGTTCAACTAGCTTCTGCTACTTTTAATGTCAATGTTCCGCTATCCATTCAATTAAGTTCCGGCACACCCGCCAATCCGTTTAATGTGGTGATTCCGCTTTCACTTCAATTGTCATCAGGTACGTCGACCAACCCCTTTTACGTCCAACTTTCGTCTTGGAATACCAATGGTTCAACAGTGGCGGCAAGTCAACAGGGGAATTGGTTTGTGACAGTTAATCCAGGGATTCAACTTGCATCTTCTACTCTTAATGTGGCAGGTGTCGGGAGTTTCACAATAGTTCAAGGAACTTCTCCGATACTTATTATCAGTACAGCAGACGCTATAGCTGTCCAAAATACAGCAGGGGTAATTACAGCAGTAGGGTATCAGAATGGTGGTTCTTCAGTTCCTGTTAGTATTGTTGGCCCTTTGACAGGAAATAATGTTAATGTCCATGACCCGTTAGCCCTTCAATTATCCTCTGGAACACCCGCCAACCCGTTCTTTGTTCAAGTGCCTTTGTCGCTCCAGTTATCTTCTGGAACCCCTGCTAATCCCTTCAATGTGACGATACCGTTGTCCCTGCAACTTTCATCAGGAACACCCGCAAATCCGTTTAACGTAACCATTCCATTATCTCTACAACTATCGTCAGGAACCCCAACGAATCCTTTCTACATTATTGCCGTAGGGAGTGTGACGGTAACGGGAGCTAAAGCGGATAATGGCGTGGCCGCTGGACAAGATCGGTTGCCGACGTTGCCATCGATAATTCAGAACACTTATGAAAATGGAACTGCCGCCACACAAGGACGGAACGCGGCACTTAATTCGGGGACTGACGGATTGCTCTGGACGGCTAATCTTCCATCGCTACGTCCTGCCGATTTCCATGCATCGAGTGCCACGCAAGTTGTGGCATTAGCTACAGACATCGCCCAGATATGCGGACAGGCAACGACAGCGACTCTTCTCACTCATATCCGCGTGAGTTGTATAGAGACAACGGCTGGAATAGTTCATGTTTCGTTCTTGAAGCGCTCTAATGCCGATCAACCAGGAGCTAACGCAGGGAACATTGTGAGCACCATGACGGTAGTGGCTTCCAACTCCAACTTCTCCGCGAACTCCACCACCGCTACTTACGTTTATACTGGAAATACCACACGCGGAGGATTAGTAGGACAACTTGGTTCTCAGGGCGTGGAATGTGCTAATGCCGCACAAAGTTCATCAAGCGATTTCTATGAAAGTCCAGCGTGGTGGAGAACCAAACCCATTGTGTTGAATGGTGTTAAGGAATGTGTAGCCGTAAGTTTGGCAACGGGTGTAGATGGTAACGGAACTACGGTGACAGGTGGCGTTTTTACTATTGATTTTGACTGGGCTGAAGTTACTGCAATTAGTCCATAGGATAATGAACTTTTAAATGACACCATGAAACGCCTGATCGCCTTCATTGGATTTATGACCTTTTGTTCGTCAGGATGGGGAGCGATAACCGTTAGCTCGCAGACATGGGCGGCTGATGCCAATGCTACGAGCGTGATGACATTCACCATCAATTGCCAAGGGGGAAATCTTCTGGAAGTAGATGCCATCAATGAGTCTGGGTTTAGGGTGACAGGTTCTACTTATAATGGCGTAGCTTTAACAAAGAGTACAGAAACAATAGATACAGGCGGGCCTACTTATACAGGGATTTATTACTTAACTAACCCAGCGGCTGGAGCCAATACAGTATCTATTACATTCGTTCAAGCAGGAGCCAACAAAGCAGCAGGTGCAAAATGTTTTTCAGGTGTGAATACAACGACTCCCGTAGACGTAGCTAATTGTAGCGTAGCTGGATCGGGTGGAACGACAATAACAGTGGGCTTAACAACGACCGTTAACAATGACTTATTAAGTGATTCAGCATTAAATAATGCGGGAAATGTCCTTACGTCGGGTAGTGGCACACTTCAATGGGCTAGTCAGGGAGGCATTGGAGCAGGAAAAGCAGCGGGGTCTACTCAGGGACCTGTTGGCATAGGAACGACCAACATGACCTATACGGCCTCCAGTTTCGCTCAACCTGTTTATTGTGCTATGGCGATAGAACCGTCTGTAGCTGCTGTTACCGGTGGTGCAAGTCAGACGATGAAATATGAACGGTATGAATAGCGACCTTCATGGCAGACAACGACTCGATGATATTCCATCATTACTGCGATGGATGATTGTTTTCATTAAAGAGGTTGGATTCCCTATTGCAGTGGCTATTTACATGGGATACATTGCTTTAACTGAAATACCCAAGATGAGTTCGGCATTGGATAATAACACGCGTGTCATGACCACGTTAGCCGATTCCGTTCAACATAACATTAAGTCCAATGAACGCGCTTTCAGAAAAATATTAGGGAATAAGTATCCGGACGATCCATGAAGATGGATGAAGAAAAAATAGATCGTCGTGTTCATATGGTGTACTGGATTGTAGCGGGGATCGTCCTTGCAACGAGTTGGTGTGTACGTTTGGAGTTTACAGTGGCTGGGTTAAAGTCGGATATGGAACAGCAAAAGAGAACTCGCGATGAATCTATTTCACAAATATGGAACCGTTTTGGGATGGATCATGATTCCATCACTAAGTTGCAACAATGGGTGACTGATAACGAAATGTTCCGAGTGCAAAACTCTGATGGAGCCAGGCTGGGACGCTAATTCCGATGGCGGGATTTTTTTCTTTTGTCCTGGATGCCTTAAAAGGGTTTATCCGAAAGACTCCGCAAGAACAGGTCACGGCATCGATTTCACTGAGATTTAAGTGGACAGGAGATAAAGAAATGGGAGACTTCATTTTGACGAGAAATGTTTATTCAGATATTACGTCGCAAGGAGAACTTTGCCAAAACGGAAAACATCTGGTTTGGACGTTAGAACCTCCTATTAATAATCCGAAAGAACCTAAATGTATTCCACCTTGCAGGGCTCAAATTGTCATGCAATGGTCGTCGAGATTCCAGAGGGATACACCGCATTTATTGGGTGTACCAGGACGCACCTTGATTGAAATCCATCCTTTGAATGATGAGCACTTGGTTACAATGCCTGATGGGTCTCAACACTGGACAACAGAGGGTTGCATAGGTCCTGGTCTAACTAAAGATAAAGATTGGGTGGGATCCAGTGTAGCGGCGCTAACGGATGTTGTTATCCCAGCAGTGGAAGCGGCTTTGAAAGCAGGGCCTTTGTACATTCAAATCATTGATACGTATAAAGGTGTTTTATGAATATCCGAAAATGGTTTAATCAACCCATTGTCGATTCAATTTACGACATCGAGGATCAACTCCTCGAAATACTCACGGAGGTTAAAAACATGGCAGCCACACAACAGCAACTCGACGCGGTACTCACACAATTAACAACAGACTTAACAACGCTCTCTACTACGGTACAAGCTAACTCAACGGCAATCGCGGCACTCTTAGCGAAAATAGCAGCCGTAGTTCCAGCCACTGTTGACTTAACGGCAGAAGTGGCTCAGGTAACAGCAGCAGATGCAGCCGTGAACGCAGCCGTGCAAGCCATTACAGCGGCTGATGCACCGCCAGCGCCAGCTCCTGCACCAGCCCCAGCTACACCCCCAGCGGCATAAGGAGGATCAAATCATGGACTGGCTTGAAAAAGTAGGACTAACGCAGTTCGGGCCTTCAGCGGTACGAGGAGCGATTCTCGGTATTGCGGGTTGGCTTTTAACCAAAAACGGGATGCTCAGTCACTGGGGCATTGTTTCTGACGCAGCCGCACATACAACCACCATCTACTGGAATGAATTGTCAGTGGCAGCGATCGCAGGACTTCCCGCAGTGATTGCAGGGGTTGTGAAGTTGTTGCAGTATCATGGAACCAACGCCATTAACGCGGTATCCCAACCGCAAGGAGAACCCCCTAAATGAAAAAGTTAATCATGCTCTTGTCGTTCGCTTTCTGCACAGTCACATCCCCTCTTTTGACGTGCTGGGCTGATGTGGTTCTGGGCCAGGGTACGACTGCCGTAACTCCGCAAGCCCTACAATGGAACATCCCAGGCGGGATCGGAACTGTTCAAATACCGTCTACGGCCTCAGACATCCTTCCCTTGGTCGGTTACGACTTCCTTAAGAAGCAGATGATCGCAGGGGCTTCATCGTCCCTCATCACGCTCTTTAAGGACTTAAACGGCTACGTGGGAGCGGTAGGCGAATGGCAGGCTCAAACGCCTAACGTCCAGCCCTATGTCGGGGCGGGTGCCGACTTCGCCAAGTACATCCCTGGCTTGAGCCAGATCGCTAACCTACAGGTACAGGGGTTTGTCAGGTACGTCGCTTCTACGGGAAACCATCTAGGCGCTGGCGGAGCCCTATCGTATAAGTTCTCTGGGTTCCCAACCGCGACACCCTAATGTGGGAAAATTTCGGCAAGGGATGGCGCTGGGGGCCACCACCGAAAGCTTTAAAACATCCGAAGACGAAGAAGACCGAATACCAGAAGATGACCGAACGGGACATCCGGCTCTATGGCCGTACCTGTAGTTCGTTCCTGGGGCATCGCCCTCACTTTAGACCCGCGTAACGCCTACGCAGGCCACTTGCCTCGCCAGGGGAGATGACCCCCTTTACCTGGCGGGGTTTATTTTTATCTAAAATAATTGTTGACATCATAATAATAATAAAGTAACCTTTGCTCATGAAAAAGCTTTACGAACAAATGTGTCGTCGATGCGGGTATCTTTGGATGTCGCGTAAGAAAGAACCTAAATCGTGTCCGAATTGCAAACGCTATGATTGGAATAAGGGGGCTTAAATGGAGCAAGGGGTCGGGTTCTTTCTATTCATTGTCTTTTACACTGCCTTTATTTTCTTCTGCCTCAGCTGTTACAACCAATATAAGGAACAGAAACGGATGAAGCACAAGGACTGGGTGGCGTTCAATCGGAGGAAACACTTATGGAAGTTCTGAATAATAAATGTGCCTGTGGTTGCGGATTCCCTATCCCTTTTTTTGATAAAAGGAAAAGGCCAGTACGTTTTAGGTATGGACACTCCAAAAATACATTTAAGTTAAGATGGTTCGATAAGATATTTATAACTCCAAAATGTTGGTTTTGGTTGGGAGCAAAATCAACTGCTGGATACGGAAGCTTTTTACTTCGTGGAAAATGGCATCTTACCCATCGCTTTATGTATGAGCAAAAGTATGGGGATATTCCAAAGGGATTATGTGCTTGTCATAAATGCGACACTCCTTGGTGTGTTAACCCAGATCATATTTTTATAGGGACTATCGGTGATAATAATAGGGACAGATTCCTCAAAAGAGGGAAAAAACTTAACTTCAAAATCGCTAAAATTATAAGAGATACAGAAAATCCAGGCTATATCGAATTAGCTAAAAAATACCATGTTCATAAAGATTCTATTAGAAATGTGCTAAAGAATATCACATGGAAAAACTAGACGTTCTTCGCAAAGATGTAAAAATAGCTGCAAATGAATTTTTGTTTCAGCATAGTTGGATGGTTACGAATAATAGACAAAACATTACACTGATGCACGCAAGGATGTGGTTAGAGATATTTTGTGCTTTCTATGTCGTTGAACGACGGAGGATCTACCGATGATGAACCCCGACAGCATCAACGTCTATATGTGCGAACTCTGCGGCGCAGACTTCTTTCTCGATTACGACGCTAGGGGTTGTACGCCGATGCACTGTGAGAAATGTATAGAGGCCGAGGAACTGTTAGCGATGGAACCTATTGATCTATTGGAGGTCTAATGAAAGCTGAAACGAAACAGAAGGGCAGAGACAGATGGTATCCCCATGAAAAATGCGGTCAGAGTCACCCTAGTGTTACGACTTTATTAGGGGTTATATCGAGCCGAGCGCTGATGGGATGGATGGCAAAGAACGGGGTCGCCAAATTGAACGTGCTTAAAAACATCGTAGAAGCCGATGCCCCCGATACCTTTAAAAATAAATGGATGCCTCTGGCAGAGGCACAATGGAAACTCACCGAGGATACGGCCTTCTGGAAGTCTGGAAAAGACCTGGGCCAAGAGGCGGCAGATATAGGCACAATGGCCCATGCCTGGATCGAAGCCCATCTAAAAGGCCAAGAAATTGATCTAAAGGCCCTCCCAGACCCCGCTCAGCAAGCGGTAGGGGCCTTTTTAGCGTGGAAAAAGGAGCATCAACTCAAGACCCTTAAAACCGAACAAACCTTCTATAACTGCCGTTTAAACTACGCAGGAACGGTAGATTGTGTGGCTCAGGTGGATGGGGAACTGACACTTTTGGACTGGAAGACCTCTAGCGGTATCTATATGGAAATGGCGATTCAGGCTTGGGGCTATGCCCTGGCTGATGAATCCGAGAACAACGAACGGCTCTACCGCCAAGTAGCCATAGGGCGCTTTGGTAAGGATGGAACGCCAGAAGTCCGAATCTTCAAGCGTAATGAGTTCCCTGGAATTGAAGTGGCACGAGACGTACTGACCGGCTGTGGTCACATTTTCTCTGCAATCCAAGAATGGGAAAAGCAAAACCCGTATACCCCTAAACCAAAAAAGAATGGAGCAAGCTCATGAAACCCAATCGTAGTAACACAGACTTTGAACGAGTCAGACCCGATGAATGGATTCCAGGTATTATTGCCAAGGTCGAACGCGATCCATCACGTAAAAGCACGTACAAGGGGGAAGACCGCATCGTGGATAGCGTTAGATTCGTTTTCTCTCTGGAAGGCTACAAGTTCAACCATTTCTCACGGTGGATGACATTCAGCTACAGCGAGAAGTCCACGCTATTAACGAAGTACCTTATTCCTTTAGTCCAAGGGGCAAAGAAGAACTTTGACTTTGACTTAGAGCAGTTAAAAGGAATGGCGATTAAAACCATGTGGTCCGTGAACGGCGACTGGGATAACTTAGAACTCATCCGACCTCTTAAGTCGATGGTGATTCCTGAGATTGAACCCCAAGATGAGCCTCCCATGGACGAAGCGCCGGCAGAAGACGAAATTCCCTTCGGTGAACCCGCATGAATTTTAAAGCCACCATCGTTTCCATCAACGCCAAAGTCGATGCCCAGGGTGACACTGTACAACGTGTGACGCTAGATGTCTTTGGCGACGACTTCAACAAGATTCATGCCTTGCTCAAGAAACCTTTGGACTTAGAAATTAACGAGGAACTTACCCATGATTAAAGTCACGTTTACCGATGGCAGTGCGGTGGAGTACCCTACTGCCGTCAATAATTGCCCTTCTCTCGGAGAAGGCCATCAGATGCACTTGATTGAGAAGTTGGAGGACGGAACCTTGACAGATGTAGCGATCCTGGATTCCGCGGACATAGACAAACTAGAGGTCTTGTAAATGCTGGACTTTGATCTCATGCCGAAGTTCAAGCCCCACTCGGTTCGCATCTTTGAACTCATCCCGATCTGGGCTCATGCCTACCAAGTCGATGAGCAAGCGGTGATGCGACAGATCCCGATAGCCTATGCCTGGTATTTAGCAAATCCGAGTAAATTCCCAAAAAAGAATGTATGTAGGGCGCTCAATACTTGGATGAAAAAGGCTAAAGAGTTCGGGAACCTGATGCCTACGCAGAACTCCAAGCTCTATAAAGAAAACATACCGCCAGAGTCCGAGCGCCTTACCTATGAGGAAATACAGGCGATGAAGGGGTCAAAATAATGGGTCGTAATGAAAAAAGCTTCGGAACATTGTTTTCTTCGCGTTCAGAAGAGTATTCTACTCCAGCAGATTTCTACTTTAAACTAGATAATGAATTTCACTTTACCTTGGATCCCTGTGCCTCTTTGGAAAACTATAAATGTGTTAAGTATTTCACGAAAGTACAAAACGGACTCGAACAAGACTGGCGAGGTTATCGTGTGTATATGAACCCTCCCTATGGTCGGGATATACGGTTATGGATGAAGAAAGCGTGGATGGAATCACAACGTGGCGTCCTTATAGTGGCTTTAGTTCCTGCTCGAACAGATACACAATGGTTTCATGACTGGGTTTATAAAAAACAATACGAAATCAGATTTTTAAAAGGACGCTTGCATTTCTCCGGTCGGGATCGAGCGCCATTTCCTTCTATGGTGGTTATCTATAAACCAGAGAATAGTATCTTATGACCCAACACGCTCAACTCATGGAACTCTTTCAACGCTATGGATACAAGCTAACCTTGGGTCAAATCATGCAGACCACCTTAGCTGCCGAATATCGCGCCAGGATGTCCGAGATGCGTAAGGAAGGCCATGTGATCCAGTTCATCCGCGGCAAGACGCCTTCTGACAACCTTTACATACTCACGCCTTTTGATAAAACAGGTCAAAGCTCAATGGTTTTGTGACGGACATAATCTGGAGACCTTATGGCATCGAAACACCGGAAACCGAATACCGCTTTCATCCAACCCGCCGATGGCGCTTTGATTATTGCTGGCCAAATAGATCCATTGCTGTCGAGATTGAAGGAGGTATATGGTCCAGAGGCCGTCATAATCGCGCTTTGGGCTTTATTGGAGACATGGATAAGTACAATGAAGCCACACGGCTTTTATGGCGAGTCTATCGTTTCACTCCTCGGCAACTTAAAACTGGCGAAGCCCAAGTGTTCATCAAGAAAGTAATGGAGGGGTCATGAAAGAAAAGAAGCTAGGGATCAACAAGAAACGGATCGCCAAAGCCATGAAACCTTTACAAGGACTAACTTTTCCTTCCATTGAAACCCCTTTAAACGAATTACCTGACTGCGCTAAACCTGAACCGCCTTGTTCTGTTTGGTCTTTTATGGTTCCGGCCCTGTTGATTCTATGGGTGATAGGCTATTGCTATGCAGTGATGTACATTCGCCAGGATATTTCGCCATCACGTTACATGACAGACGCTAAAGCTAGGCCCGATAAAAGTTTAAATCAGATTTTCCATACTAATACCGACATTGACTTAAAGATTGAACAGATTTCCTCAGACATCGAAAACGGCCACTGGGCCAAAGCGGACAAAGAATTGCATCAACTGAAGTTGGTATTGGAAGGCAACGCAGACCGAGAACCTGCACGAACGAAAGGAATTGATCCATGAAAACGAAACTCGCAGTTCTCGGACTCTTGTTGTTAATGGCGTGTAAAGGACCCAAAGGCGATCCAGGTCAAAACGGAACAAACGGTGCGGCGGGGTCTCAAGGGCCATCGGGGGAAACCGGCTTACCAGGGTTGATGGGACCTGCTGGCCTTAATTCTACGACCCCGTTTAGTTACGAAGGAACCTATTCTTTCCCACAAACGACGGTCACCCAGATCGTTCCAAACTTAAACTTAGACGCTGGAGACGTGCTGAATGTCTATATCTCCTGGCAAGGTCAACCTTGGACACAGATCGGCAGCACTTGGGTGGGTGGGATGGCAGGGAGTTACGCTGTGACAGGTAACGCTGTCACCATCACAACGGTGATCGGACCGGCGGCGCCGATGGTTCAATGGACGATCAATGGCGTGCATAAAACCTAATGAAATCGATTTATGTACTGATAGTCTTCATACTTTCCACGCCCGTGCTGGCTTGTAAATCTGGATATGAACCTTCAGATGTGGAGGGGGTATGCGTAGAATCGAGTGTCAATCCGTCGATGAAATATGCAAGCGACGAGAAACCACCGTCGGATAGAATGCCAAGTTATGAGCGCGAGGGAGTAAAGATTCTCGATGCACCTGACTTGACTAAACAAGATGAGCAATTAGACAAGGAAAAGGACAGTGCAAATAAGGCGGGAAAGAAAGAGGCTGGAATTAAGTAGCCCTTCCCCGGAGGCGAGAGGATGACAGTCATTATTCATGGTAATCATTGGTGTGAACGATGCGAAAGACCTACGCCATGTCAGAAAGATGATGTTTGTGCGTGTGAAGCGTGCGGCGAGATCAAGGACGGAGATCACGAATGAACCGCTCCTGCGGGAAAGGTGAGAAATGACTGACTACCTGAAACTGGTTCGACCAGATTATAAGAGCTTCTACGATGAATCCTTCCAATGGCCCGTTAATGGCATCGTGGAAATTTCAGATGCCGCTCCCGATGGCCCTTGCGGAAAAGGACTTCATTTAGCTAAGAAAATCGAAGGAGGTTTGAAGTACGCGACGTTCCCATTTCGTATCCTCAAAGTGATTCCTCTCTCGCCCATTCTCGGTGAGGATGACGATAAAATCCGCGTAGCGAAAGCTCAAAGTCTAGGTGAATTGCCAGTTCCCGAATGGGCTGTTAATCTGGAAAAGAAGATCAAGAAAATTCAGGAAGATGTAAAAATCATCCCATGGTTCAAAGGAACGGACGAGAAGAAAGCTAAAACACTGATCCGTACTCATTTTAAGTTATTGGTTCCTTTTGGTTTCAAACTCGATTTCGATATTGAAATTCTAAAAAGCTGGGCCGCCGCTTGGGACGCCGCTTGGGACGCCGCTCGGGACGCCGCTGGGGTCGCCGCTGGGGTCGCCGCTTGGGACGCCGCTCGGGAGGCCGCTCGGGTCACCGCT
>Ga0210409_10000730_pt1 | contig 48780 bp, 42 predicted proteins | sample IncBWH17MmetaG_FD_161649 | JGI IMG/M metagenome (GOLD analysis project Ga0210409, IMG submission 161649) | Forest soil microbial communities from Barre Woods Harvard Forest LTER site, Petersham, Massachusetts, United States - Inc-BW-H-17-M | ecosystem: Environmental > Terrestrial > Soil >... | reverse complement strand
AGCGGAGGATCACCTTGTATCGTTCGAGCCCCTTTGACATGGCGAACCCGATTGCCGATTTCGATGCGATCCGCATCAGCCTGGCATCTCCGGAAAAAATCCGGAGTTGGTCGCATGGTGAAGTCACTAAGCCCGAAACCATTAATTACCGTACTTTTAAGCCCGAGCGCGACGGCCTGTTCTGCGCGCGCATCTTTGGTCCAGTAACCGATTGGGAGTGCTTGTGCGGCAAGTACAAGCGCATGAAGCATCGCGGCGTGATCTGCGACAAGTGCGGCGTCGAAGTCACCCTGTCGAAGGTTCGCCGTGAGCGGCTCGGCCACATCGAGCTCGCATCTCCCTGTTCGCACGTTTGGTTCTTCAAGGGGCTGCCCAGCCGTATCGGGCACCTGCTTGACATCTCTCTGCGCGACCTTGAGTCCGTCCTCTACTTCGAGGCGTATGTGGTCGTCGAGCCGGGCGATGCTCCGGTGAAAGAGCGCGAGATCATCAAGGACGAAGCCAAGTTCCGCGAACTGGACCAGCAATATCGCGCGGCTGGCTTCAAGGCCATGATGGGCGCGGAAGCGATCAAAGAGCTTCTGAAGCACGTCGATATCGAAGGTCTGTCCGGCGAACTGCGCGAAAAGATGAAGAACGAGGCGTCGCTGCAGAAACGCCTCAAGTACGCCAAGCGTTTGAAAGTGGTCGAGGCATTCCGCAAGAGCGGCAACAAGCCGAACTGGATGATCTTGGATGTGATCCCGGTCATTCCACCGGAGTTGCGCCCTCTCGTTCCACTCGATGGTGGCCGTTTTGCGACCTCTGACCTAAACGATCTATATCGCCGCGTCATCAACCGCAATAACCGCTTGAAGAAGCTGATGGACCTGCACGCTCCCGAAGTCATCGTGCGCAACGAAAAGCGCATGTTGCAGGAAGCGGTGGACGCGCTGTTCGACAACGGGCGCCGAGGGCGCGTACTGCGCGGAGCCAACAACCGTCCGCTGAAGTCGCTGTCCGACACGCTGAAGGGCAAGCAGGGACGCTTCCGCCAGAACCTGCTTGGAAAGCGCGTCGACTACTCCGGCCGTTCAGTCATCGTGGTTGGTCCCGAGCTCAAGCTGCACCAGTGCGGTCTTCCCAAGAAGATGGCACTCGAGCTCTTCAAGCCGTTCATCTATCACCGTCTTGAACAGACCGGGCACTGCACCACCATCAAGCAAGCCAAGGAAATGGTGGAGCAGCAGGAACCGATTGTTTGGGACATCCTCGAAGAGGTCATTAAAGACCATCCGGTGCTCTTGAACCGCGCGCCAACCCTTCACCGGCTGGGCATTCAGGCTTTCGAGCCGGTGCTGGTAGAAGGCAAGGCCATCAAGATCCACCCGCTGGTCTGCACGGCGTTTAACGCCGACTTCGACGGCGACCAGATGGCGGTCCACATTCCGCTGTCTCCGGAAGCCCAGGTCGAAGCCAGCGTGCTGATGCTGGCGTCGCACAACATCCTGTCGCCTGCGTCAGGACAGCCGATCACCGTGCCCACGCAGGACATGGTTCTTGGTCTTTACTACCTGACCAAAGCAAAGCCGGGTGCGAAGGGCGAAGGCCGTTCGTTCGCCAACATCGACGAGGTTCTGCTTGCTCTCGAGGCCGGCGAAGTGGAGACCCTGTCCCCAATCCGCCTGCGCTTCACCGGCGAAGTGATTGACCTGACGACTGCGTACGACGATCAGGACATCACGCACACCGACGAAGTGCACTACGAGCGTAGTTTCCTAAACACAACCGTCGGTCGCGCCATTCTGAACGATCACCTTCCCGAGGGTATGCCGTACATCAACGGCTTGCTCAAGAAGAAGGGCATCGGACAACTGGTCAACTACACCTACTTACGTTTTGGCCTGGAAGTCACGGTTAAGATGCTCGATGAGATCAAGTCGCTTGGGTTCAATTTCGCGACCCGCGCGGGCCTTTCAATCGGCATCGACGACATGGTCGTTCCCGACAACAAGAAGACGTTGGTCCGTGACGCCGAGAAACAGGGCGTGAGCGTTCAGCAGCAGTACCTGGATGGCGCCATCACCAACGGCGAGCGCTACAACAAGGTCATCGAAATCTGGTCGGCGATTACGGAAAAGGTCGCAGACGAGATGTTCGGTCAAATGCAGCAGCGCGACAAGGAAGGCGCAATCAACCCGATTTACGTCATGGCCGACTCCGGCGCTCGCGGATCGAAACAGCAGATTCGCCAGCTATCGGGTATGCGCGGATTGATGGCAAAACCGTCAGGCGAAATCATCGAGACGCCGATTACGGCCAACTTCCGTGAAGGGCTGACCGTGTTGGAGTACTTCATCTCGACGCACGGCGCTCGTAAGGGTCTGGCCGATACTGCTCTGAAGACAGCGGACTCGGGCTACCTGACTCGCCGCCTGGTCGACGTTGCGCAAGACGTCATCATCAGCGAGTACGATTGCGGCACCGTGGACGGCATCTACGTCTCCGGTATCGTGGAAGCCGGCGAGATCATCGAGCCATTGCGTGACCGTATTGTCGGCCGCGTGTCACTCGAGAAGATCAAGGACTACGACGGCAACGTGGTGGTCGACATCAACCAGGAAATCACCGAAGACCTGGCGGGTGCGATCCAGGCAGCCGGTATCGAGCGGGTGAAGATCCGTTCGGTCCTCACCTGCGAATCGAAGCGTGGTGTCTGCGTCATGTGCTACGGTCGCAACCTGGCTTCGGGACGTCTGGTCGAGCTCGGCGAGGCGACCGGCGTCATTGCGGCGCAGTCGATCGGCGAACCCGGAACACAGCTCACGATGCGTACCTTCCACATCGGTGGTACGGCATCGCGAGTTTCCGAACAGTCGCGCCTCGATGCCAAGAACAACGGCACTGTCCGCTTCATCAACATGCAAACCGTTAAGGCGAAGTCGGGCGATCTGGTGGTCATGAACCGCCAGGGCTCCATCGCCGTGGTCGATGACAAGGGCCGTGAACGCGAGCGCTATGCGGTCGTGTACGGCGCCAAGGTAAAGGTCAACGAAGGCGATCCGGTTACGCTCGGCCAGGTCATGGTCGAGTGGGATCCATACACCTTCGCGATCCTCACCGAAATCGGCGGCACCGTCCAATTCAAAGACTTGCAGGAAGGCATCACCCTGCACGAAGAAGTGGACGAGGTCACTGGGTTGTCGCGGCACGTGGTGGCGGATTCACCTGATGAGAAGCGCCAGCCGGCAATTGTGATCAAGGGCAAAGCGAACAAACGCTACCTGATGCCGTCACGCGCCCACTTGATGGTGCAGGACGGTGACACGGTATCGCCGGGCGATATCCTGGCGAAGATCCCGCGCGAAACCACCAAAACCAAGGACATCACCGGTGGTCTGCCCCGCGTGGTCGAGCTGTTCGAAGCCCGCAAGCCGCACGAAACCGCGGTCATCAGCGAAATCGATGGCACGGTGAAGTTCGGCGAGGTCTCGAAAGGCCAGCGCAAAATCTACGTGGTGGCCGATAACGGCACGGAGAAGGAATACTCAGTGCCGCGTGGCGTCCACATCAACGTGCAGGAAGGCGAGCGCGTCAAGGCGGGCGAACCGCTCATGGACGGGCCGCTCAATCCGCACGACATTCTGGCCGTGCTCGGCGAAAAAGAGCTGCAGTCTTACCTGGTGAACGAAATCCAGGAAGTCTACCGGTTGCAGGGCGTCAACATCAGCGACAAGCACATCGAAGTGATCGTTCGACAGATGATGCGTTGGCGCAAGGTGGAGGACGTCGGCGACACGTCGTTCCTGCTCGAACAGCAGGTCGACAAGTTCCGTTTCGCCGAAGAGAACGAGCGCGTGATCAAGGAGGGTGGACGTCCGGCAACCGGCCGCCCGCTGCTTCTGGGAATCACGAAGGCTTCGCTCTCGACGGACTCGTTCATCTCCGCCGCCTCCTTCCAGGAGACCACGCGTGTGCTGACGGAAGCTTCCATCCAGGGAGCCGTCGATCACCTGCGCGGCCTGAAGGAGAACGTCATCGTCGGCCGCCTCATCCCTGCCGGAACCGGCATGGAGTACTACCGCAACGTCCGCCTCTCACCCGAGATGGAGGAAGCGGCTGCGAAGGTACAAGAGGAGGTCTCCGCTGCCTACGAGGAAGCGGAACGTGCGCTCGAAATGATGCGGCACGAGGGCGAGACAGAAGAACTCGCCGCGGAGTAATCCAGGAAACGTTCGGGAAGGGGTGGCGCCGACCACCCCTTCCGTTTCCTATTTCCTATGAGCGCGAATCCCCAACCTGTTGGACCACAAGAGGTACGCCGGCGCATTTCGGAGTTGCATGCCGCCGCGCCGCATCCTACTCTAGGGCAAGCAATGATGCGCTTCTTGCGCCTGTTGCGCCAGGCCACTTGGCGCGCCTTCGAACACGACCAGTTCGCTGTCGCCAAGGCTTCGGCGTATTCTTCGATTTTGACCTTCTTCCCCTCACTTTTGGTGGTGGGCTCGGTCCTTGCCACCCTCAAACGAGGGGACGTTTACCTGCGCGAAATCTCGTATGCGTTAGGGCGCATCCTTCCAGCCGGATCGGGTACCGCCATTGCCTATTTACGGGGTACTTCCCAGCGTCCGGTCGGACTGTTGATCAGCACCTCTCTGCTTACCCTTTGGACAGCGTCCGGAACCATGATTTCCTGGATGGAAGGTTTCCGCAATGCTTATGCCCTGCCGAAAACCTGGGGCCTCCTGAAGGAGCGCCTGATCGCCTTCTCGCTCGTAATCATGGCTGGAATCCCGCTGACCTTTGCCACCGTGATGGTGGCCTTCGGCTCCGGCATCGAAAATCGAATTCTTTTCAACCTCGGGCGCGAGTTCAGCCCTTACATCGTCATCCTGTGGGGAGCCATTCGCTGGCTGATTGCGACGCTTACCAGCATCGCCGTGATCGCGTTGATCTACCACAATGCCGTGCCCCGAACACAGCCTTGGCACAGCGTCCTGCCGGGAGCCACGCTTGCAACGGCGATGTGGTTCGTCGCGACCACTCTGTTCAGTTGGTACCTGCACGGCTACGCCGACTACAGCATCATCTACGGCTCGCTCGGCTTCGGGATCGCTCTTCTGGTCTGGATGTATATGATCTCGCTAATCGTCCTCATTGGCGCGGAGTTCAATGCCATGCTGTTCCCGCGCGCGTTTCTGGGGAAGGAATTGCTGGAGTCCACTGCGACTCTTCGGATGGCCGCGCCCTGAGTCCGGCCTTCATTACGCTCGCAAAATCGGTAGCAGGCGTTTCGGGATTGCGGCCGGGTCGCCGCCGGGCCAGCATACTTCTAGCAATTTTCATCGGAGCTTCGGAGCACAAGATTTGAAACAGGGGAAAGCCGATTTACTCTCTGGCGATCTTGCCAACTTGCACCCAAACGCGGACGCCGCCGCTACGCTCGCGCTTCGAGCCGACACCGGGCGCAACAACGCTCGGCGGGCCAGGATCATCTGCACTGTCGGGCCTGCCTCCAATTCGGAAGAGACTCTCCGCCACCTCCTCCGGCTCGGAATGGATGTTGCCCGGCTGAATTTTTCGCACGGCACGCACGAAGAACACGCCCGGAACATCGATCGGATTCGCAAAGCTGCCCACAAAGAGTCGCGCACGGTTTGTATCCTGCAAGACCTGCAAGGCCCCAAAATCCGTACTGGTCGCCTGAAGTCCCACGAACCGGTGACGCTCAAGACCGGATCTGTTGTCACCATTACCTCGAAAGATGTACTGGGGACCGCCGCTGTCATCGCGACCACCTTCGAGGGGCTCGGACGTGAAGTGACCGCCGGGGCACGCATCCTGCTCTCCGACGGGTTGATCGAATTGCGTGTTCGCAGGGTTCAGGGCGGGGACGTGGAGTGTGAAGTCGTAAATGGAGGATTGCTTGGCGAGCATCAGGGCATTAACCTTCCTGGCGTCGCATTGACCATTCCGGCACTAACCGAGAAGGATCGAAAGGATCTGGGATTTGGTCTGAAGCATGACGTGGACCTGATTGCGATCTCATTTGTTCGTTCGGCGTCCGACGTACGGGAAGTAAAGCAACTTATCGCGAGCCATGGCCGGGATGTCCCGGTCATCGCCAAGCTCGAAAAACCGCAGGCGCTGGAACAGCTGGAAGAAATTTTCGAGGCCGCAGACGGCGTGATGGTGGCCCGAGGCGACCTCGGAGTCGAGATGCTTCCGGAGCAGGTTCCGGTGATTCAGAAGCACGTCATCAAGCGTGCCGCGGAGTGGCGCAAGCCGGTCATCATCGCGACCCAAATGCTCGAGTCCATGATCGAGAACCCGAGACCAACCCGCGCTGAGGCTAGCGACGTGGCGAACGCGATCTTCGATGGGACGGATGCGGTTATGTTGTCCGCCGAAACGGCGAGCGGCCAATATCCGCGCGAAGTGGTCGCCATGATGAGCCGCATCGTCGTAGAAGCCGAGCACCACATGATGTCATTGAGCGAAATACGCCGTCGGCGGCATCGCCAGAAACTCTCCGTCGCCGAAGCGATTTGTGAATCGATCGCTCACGCCGCCGAAGACCTGCCGATGGGCGCCATTGCAATCTTCACGGAGACGGGGAATACCGCGCGTATGATTTCCAAGTACCGTCCGCGGGTGGGAATCTTTGCCTTCAGTCACACTGCGGCGGTTTGCAATCGAATGAACCTTCTCTGGGGGGTGCATCCGGTGCTGCGGCGCGGGCCCTCCCGGGCGATTGAAGACATGGTCACCACCGCCGAGCACGAACTACTCGGCAAAGGCCAACTCAAAGAGGGCGAAGTTCTCGGCGTGGTGGCGGGCACGCAAATGGCATCCGGGTCAACAAATTTTATGCGCCTGCACACGGTGCGCCCCGGTGCGCTCAAGCTCGTTAACGATTCGAGCGGCAAAACTCGAAGCAAGAGGAGTTTGCGTAAGTAGCGGTCACCCCTATGGAACATGAAATTCTCTCGGTCGCGGTGTTCGCCCCACTGCCCGGTCAGGAAAGCGAGGCCCTCGCGACTGTCCGTGATCTGTCCAACGTGCTGGCCAAAGGTGGATACAGTCGGGACATCCTTTATCGCGGGCCCGAAGGAGAGTACGTTCTGGTGCGCTTCTGGAAGTCGCACGACGCGCGTCGAGCCGCTCTCGAAGATCCCGAGGCGCAGCGGCGCTGGGCCAAGCTTGCGCATGAAATCCGCATTTTGAAGGTGCACGAAAGCTTGGAAGAAGTTCCGCTGCAACCGACCACCCCTGGGTAGTCCCTTCAAGTATCATTCCGCGAATATGGAATACGAAAATTCCACGTGCGAGCCTATCCGGGATGACTCCGCCAGTCCCGGGGTTCGAGGCTTCCTGCATCGCCCAGCAAAAGCAAATGGAGACGGTCTGGTGCTGTCTCACGGCGCGGGATCCAACGCCCAATCACCATTATTGATAGCCCTCGCCGAAGCGCTCAGCGACGAAGGTTGGTTCGTCCTCCGGTGCGATCTACCGTATCGGCAGCTGCGCTCTTACGGGCCTCCGGGACCCGGTGACGCTGCCCGCGATCATGCGGGACTAAAGAACGCGATTGCCGTCGTGCGGAAATTCGCTCAAGGCCGAATCTTTCTAGGCGGTCATTCCTACGGCGGACGACAGTCCACAATGTTGTGTGCGGAGGAGCCCACGCTGGCACAAGGGCTTCTATTGATGTCGTACCCGCTGCATCCGCCACGAAAGCCAGAGCAATTGCGGACACAGCATTTTCCTCAACTGCAGACGCCTGCCCTATTTGTCAGTGGAACGCGCGATCCGTTCGGGTCGATTGCCGAGATTCGGAAAGCGCTGGCTCTGATTCCGGCGAAGACCATGCTTATCGAGATCGACGGAGCGGGACACGACCTGGGATTTGCGAAGAAAACTTCTCAGGCAGGTTTGCCTGCAAGAATTGCGGAAGCGCTTCGAGTGTTCTTTGACGAATGAATGTTCGAGAGACAGCCGTGCAGCCTTAAGAGAGGCTGCCGGATGCCCGGCTAGTTTACCCAGCCCGATTTCGACCCACCGTTCTTCTTGTCGCGCTCTTCGGGCGGAACATAGTTGCCCAGGTCGTCGAATTTCACGTCGCGGTCGTGCTCCTGCTTCATGTACACCTCGAATTTTCGGGCAGCGCGGCGCCGCTTCCAGCGGTAAAAGGAATTCCTCATGCCGTAATAAGAATCGGAAAAGGAGAAGCGTCCCAGCATGCCAGATGGAGGAGAGAACTTGACGTAGAGATATCCAAACAGTAGCCCGCCGAGATGAGCCAAGTACGCTGTGTTGCCGGCTCCGCGAAAAGCGAAAATGATCGTCAGCAAAATCAGAATCATGACGAAGTATTTCGCTTTGATCAGGAAAGGAAACGGAATCAACATGATTTCGTTCTCGCCGAAAACCAGACCGTAAGCCATCAAGATTGCGAAGATCCCGCCTGACGCGCCCACAGTAGGAATGGAGGGATCGCCTAGAATGTGGACCAGTGACAGAATGACTGTGGTCAGCGCGGCCCCCCCAACTCCGGTGAAGAAGAGTTCCAGGAATCGACGCACACCCCATGAACTTTCGAAAGTAGAACCGAACATCCAAAGCGCGAGCATGTTCCAAAACCAGTGGCCTAGTTGGAAATGAATGAAGCCATACGTGACAACCTGCCAGATTTCAAATGGGGGATGGATCAGGTTCACTGGTACCAGGCCCAGGTTTAAAGCGACCCAATTCCGCAGCGAGGCCGACCCGAACTCCCCCACCACGAGGAAGATAACCGTGTTAATCCCGAGCAGCCACGTAATCGCCCGGGTGAAAGGCGGGAAGCTCAGGGTCATTTCTCTGCCGGTGTTGCGAATCAAAGGCTCTCCTTAGAAGATTGCGCGCGCAGTTTCGCTGCAAATCAACGTTCTGGCAGCGGCACCACCGGCAAACTCCGATGTCCTTCATTATCAACCGCCCGAACGGCGAAAATCACATTATCTTTGGAAATCTGCAGGGTAGTCTTCGTCACATTCCCGATCCTCTGCCAATGTTCCCATTCGGGGCTGGACGTTGCCCTCCAGACCACTTCATAGCTGCTCGCGCCATTCGACGGCTTCCACTGCAGCGTCGAGTCGTTCTCGAGATTTGCTGTAGCGAGCCGCACCTCACAAGGGGGCCCCGGCGCTGAGGCGAGCGAGGCCAGCGTCGCCGCATTGAGGCGCGCCACTCGGGCAACATAGTCGAAATCCACGTGCTTCAGCACGTCTCCATATTCAATGCCATTTTCCGTGCGGATGGTCTGATGCTGGCGCGTGAAGTCTTCGCGAAATTCCGTCAGGCGAACAGCAGCGAAGCCTTGCTGGTTGAAGGAATAGTGATCGCCGCCGCGTAAGTATCGGTCAAGCCGGAAAACCAGAAGCGGCTTCACGCCAGGATCGTAAACGGTACCTGTCTCTGCAACGTAGCGAGCCAGTTCGCGCGAAATCGAGTCGTTCTCGCCGCCCAGATTTCGGATTTGCCGTAGTTGCTTGTCGTCGGCCGCGACCGGCACGCCCTCGGAAAAAACCCGCACTACGAACGGATCCTGTCCCGGGCCCTTGTTTCCTCCGACAATATCGTTGTTCAGTACGGCCTCGATATCCCAATTTTGCTGTTTAGCCATCTGCGAAAAGTGCTTGCTCCCATTCAGACCCTGCTCTTCGCCCGCGAGGGTGAGAAAAATAATTGTGCCCGGGAATTTCATCTTGCTCAACGCGCGAGCGCATGCCAGGCTCACGGCGGTGCCGCTGGCATCGTCATTTGCGCCCGGAGCGTCGTCCCTGATGTTGTCGTTCGCGCTGTTGCGGGAGTCGTAGTGTCCAGTGACCAGCACGATCCGGTTTGCTGCGTCGGGATCAGACCCCTTCAAAATCGCATAAACATTGGTGATTTGCGTGGGCTTAGGGATACGGTCGGCCGGCCCTTCCGTAAACGAGTCGAGTTTCACCTCAAGGCAGCCGCCACAATCCTTCGAATAGCGCTCGAATTCCGACTTGATCCATTCCCGAGCTGCCCCGATCCCGCGGCCTGCCGCAATCGAACCTGGGTCTTGTGCCGATAGCGTCGAGCGCGTCCCAAACTTCACCAACTGCTCGATGGTTGCGTGGATTTTCTCCGGCGAAATTTCCTTTAGAGCGCTGGCGATTTTTGGATCAGGCGAGTATTTTGCTGATTCCTGTCCTTGAGAAACCGGGGCTAAAATCAAAACTATCAGGGCGCCTGCAGCTCGCATCAGAGGTGTGATAAAAAGTCTGCTTGACAACTGGCGATCTAGCATTGTCATCGGCGAAAGTCTGCGAAAACTAGATTCCCCTTCATGTCCGTAAGGCCTACGTAAAACATTCTGGCGCAGTGGCTGGAGCACTTGACCGCGGGCCCGGGAGAATTAAATATTATCAGGGTATACCTGGTACGGAGGCATTCATGGTGTATTGTCCGGAATGTGAGAGCGACCTCGACATCGAAGAGGACGAGGTGGATGAGGGTGAAGTCGTGTCGTGTCCCGAGTGCGGAACAGACTTTGAAATCGTCACCGTTAATCCCATCGAGCTGAAACCAGTCGAAGAAGAGGAAGACGAGGAAGAGGAAGAAGAAGAGGAAAACGAAGACAGTGATGTCTAATCGGATCCCCCCTTGCTCGTGCCTGCTACCACGGTTGATTCCTCGTTTTCATCATCTGCTACTGGCATTCGTTGTATTTGGTCTGCTGGCAACGCTGCCGTCGCAAGGCCAGCAGGATCCGCGCAAGCCCTATGCCTTGATTGCCGGAACGGTGTGGGGACCGAATGACCGGCCGGTGTACGGCGTTCGTGTCAAGATCCGTCGCGCTGATCAGAAGAAGGCCAAGTGGGAGCTTTATTCGAACCACCAGGGGGAGTTCGCGCAACGACTGCCTGCGGGAAAAGCTGAGTATGTTGTTTGGGCTGACTTGAAAGGATTCAAGTCATTGAGTGGAAAGGAGTTGAGTCCGGGCGAACAAGTGACGGTTCATATCGAGGGCGATGAGCGTCAGGACATCGGACTGCATCTAAAATGAAATAGGCCACACACTACAGATTCGCGGGAGACTTCATGAAGAGGGCTTCAGTGCTGGCTGTGACGATGCTACTGGCAAGTATCGCTGTTGCTGCCCATCCCCCGTTCCAGAAAAAAAGCGACACGAGCCGCCTGCTTACAGGACGAGTCACCGACCATGGCGACGCGATTCTGCCCAACGCAGTCGTCTATCTAAGCAACACTCGCACTCGCGCGGTGAAGACCTACATCGTGGGGCAGGATGGATCGTACCGTTTCCCTTCACTGTCTCCGAATGTTGATTACGAAGTATATGCACAGTTCAATGGGAAGAAGAGTGATACCAAAACTGTGAGCCAATTCGATAATCGACAGACCGTCAACATCAATTTGAAAATCGATAACCGCTGAGGCGGTCCATACCCAGATCTCCTAGCCCTATAAAATTGCTCATTCTGTAAGAATCCCTGCCTGCTTTCAGGTCATCTAGGTTTCTGTTCCGCCCTGACACTGGTCACAAATTGTTCCCGACCTTCACGCCTTTTCGCAACTAAACCGAATTGCCGTAAGGAGAAAACAGATATGGCCCGCATGAAAGCTGTTCAGGTATCCAAGGCAGGTGACCCATTCGAGGTGGTGGAGCGCGAGATCCCGCAGCCCGGGCCAGGTCAAGTTCGCGTCAAGATAGAAGCGTGTGGCGTGTGTCACAGCGATGTGGTGACGAAGAATGGCTTATTTCCCGGGATACAGTATCCTCGCGTTCCTGGCCACGAGATCAGTGGCAAAATCGACGCTGTTGGTGCTGGAGTAACGCAGTGGAAAGCCGGTCAGCGCGTCGGAGTCGGATGGCACGGTGGCCATTGCTTCATTTGCGAACCCTGCCGCCGGGGTGACTTTATTTTATGTCGCAACGGCAAGATCACCGGCATCAGCTTCGACGGCGGATATGCCGAGTACACCGTTGTTCCTGCGGAAGCGATTGCTGCAATGCCGGACGGGATTTCCGCGGATGAAGCAGCTCCGTTGCTTTGTGCCGGCATTACAGTATTCAATTCCATGCGGAACTCAGGAACGCGCAGCGGTGATCTGGTTGCCGTTCAGGGGATCGGAGGGCTTGGCCATCTGGGGATTCAATTCGCTCGTCAGATGGGGTTCCAAACGGTTGCGATCGGAAGGGGAGCCGATACTGGGTCGCTCGCGAGAAAACTTGGCGCGCATCACTATATCGACTCGGGAGCCGGCGACCCTGCGGCCGAATTGAAGAAATTTGGAGGGGCCAAGCTCGTGCTGGCGACTGCACCAGACGCTCGGGCAATTTCATCCCTGATCGGCGGTCTCACAGAAAACGGAAAGTTGCTGGTGGTCGGGGTTCCCAACGATCCCATCAGCGTGAATGTTATGCAGATCGTTGGCCAAAAGCTCGCGGTTCAAGGCTGGCCCTCCGGCAGTGCGATCGACTCGGAAGACACTCTACGATTCAGCGTGCTCAGCGGAGTGCGGCCGATGATTGAAAAGTATCCGCTTGAAAAAGCATCCGAAGCCTTCGATCAGATGATGAGCGGAAAAGCGAAGTTCCGTGTAGTGCTGACCATGGGGAAATGAGGACCCTTGGGCGCGCCGCTACCGCCGTCTTTCGCGGTGAGGGCACACATGGGCATAGGAGACGCGATTTGCGTTGTCAGCCTTCGAATGAGCCTTCAGTCTCGATCGAGATATTCCGGCGGCACGTCATCTTCGGAACGCTGCCGGACGTGAATCTCCTTCGTGTCCGCGTCTGGAGCGTCCTCGACGCCCGCGACTGCATCGGCCTCAAGTCCCTGACCCTCTTCAACCAGCTCCTCGACGCTCTCCGAGTCTGCGTCCGCGACTCGCGATAGTCCCTGAAGATCGCCGGATTGACCTGCTGCCTCTGAACCTAGGCCTTGCTCGTCAATCGGGTCTTCCAGCGACTCAGGGGTAATCGGGATCTCCGGCTTGTTTGCTTTGCGCGCCATGGGTATTCATCTCCTGGCACTTTTGAGTGGTATAAAGCGTAATTGGTTGCGGAAAAATCGCGGATAAAGCCGATTATTACCCAAAAGCGGGCGTGCGTCACTCGAGAACGTTACCCTCGTTACGTTCTAGTACCTCCGGGATCACAGACCTTTGTCAAAGCAGTGCTACAAAGTAAAGGTCGGAGGAATTCATAACGTCGTGCTACGGCTTGATTATGTATCTTGTGTTCTAACCATTGTATCGACCATTTTGATTGGCCGGCGCTGTTGGGAAGGGTGGGCGCTGGCAGCCATGAACAGTGTGGTTGTGTGCATCATCGGGCTCCAGACCGCGCAGTGGGGCTTTATCCCAGCGAATGTCTTCTGTTTGGTTTTGTACGGAGTGAACGTTCGCACGTGGCGCAAAGCAGAACCCTGACACGCGTGCTCGGCAAGGCCAGCATTTGCTTCACTTTGGTTCTCGTATCCCCCAATCTTTATACGATTGAGCGAACTACACCGCCGTCTACTCGGAGCGCGGCACCGTTGCTGGCAGAAGAGAGTGGGCTGCACACGAACGTGACCATCGCCGCCACCTCTTGCGGCGTGGCGAAGCGCCGTAGCAGCGAAGTCGGGCGTATGCTCTGAAAAAATTCTTTCTCAACTTCGGATTGCGTCTTCCGCTGGCTTTCCGCGAGGCTTCCCACAAAATCCATTGCACCCTCAGATGCCGTCGGCCCAGGCAAAACCGTGTTCACAGTGACGCCGGTACCGGCAGTGGTCTCCGCCAAGCCTCGCGAGATCGCCAACTGAGCAGTCTTGGTCATTCCGTAGTGAATCATCTCCGCAGGGATCTGAAGCGCGGATTCGCTGGAGATGAAAACAATCCGTCCCCAATTTCGCTGCTTCATGCCCGGAAGATAATGGCGACTGAGCCGAACTCCACTGAGGACGTTCACCTCGAAGAATTTGATCCAGTCTTCATCAGGAATCTCTTGAAAGGGTTTGGGCTCAAAAATGCCCAGATTGTTGACTAAGATGTCCACATCCGGAAATTTCTGAATCGCGGCAGCTGCGCCCGCCGCAGTGCCCAAGTCTGCCGGTAGGCCATCCAACTTGCCGCGTACGCCGCCCTTAATGAGCGACGCGAGGGCCCGTTCCACTCGCTGGGGAGTGCGACCGTTTACGATTACACTTGCACCTTCCGTTGCGAGGCCCTCGGCGATGGCATAGCCGATGCCCGCCGTTGAACCGGAGACCAGTGCACGTTTGCCTTCCAGTTGCATATTCATGGGTTTTTGGATGCGAAGGTATTCCCCCAAGATTCGTACTGCAGCGACATCAATCTGGAATGAAAAAGGCCGCCAAAATGGCAGCCTTTCTAGTTAGGTTTGGAAATCCAATCCCGCCGAGATCAGTTACCCTCGTTGCCGGCGCGCTTCCAGGAGATCAGTTCGCCAATCGTCGAACTGGTGCTCGAACTCGAAACGGGATGCTTGTATGCTTCCACTTCCGAGCGCGAAGCCTCTTCGCCGACCGCGCGAATGCTGAGGCCCACCTTCTTCTCTTCGGGATTCATCTTGATGATCTTGAAGTCATGCTCAACGCCTGGCTCGAGATGAACCTGCTGGCCGTTGCCGTCCACCGCTTCTGAGTTGTGGCAAAGTCCCTCCACCCCTTCCGCGATCTCGACAAATGCCCCAAACGTCGCCACACGCAGAACCTTGCCGTGGACAACGTCGCCGACATGATGCTGCTGGAAGAATGTCTCCCATACATCAGGCTGCAGCTGCTTTACGCCAAGTGACAGGCGCCGCTTGTCAGGCTCAATCGCCAGAACGACCGCCTTTACCCGATCGCCCTTCTTCAGGACCTCAGACGGATGTTTCACGCGCTTGGTCCAGCTCAGATTGCTGACGTGGACCAATCCGTCGATCCCATCCTCAATCTCTATAAATGCCCCGAAGTCGGTAAGATTGCGAACACGGCCTTCGACCTGTGTGCCGACCGGAAATTTCTCGTGCAGGCTATCCCACGGATTAGATGCCAGTTGCCGCATGCCGAGAGAGATGCGCCGCTCTGCCGGATTCACGTTGAGCACGACGCACTCCACTTGATCGCCCACATTGACCAGCTTCGACGGATGCTTCATCCGCTTCGACCAGGTCATCTCGCTGACGTGCACCAGGCCTTCAATGCCCTGCTCCAGTTCCACAAACGCACCGTAATCGGTGACGCTGATGACGCGACCGCTCACGTGGGCGCCCACCGGATAACGCTGCTCCGCGTCGAGCCATGGATCCGGGGTGAGCTGTTTGAAGCCAAGTGATACCCGCTGTTTATCTTTATCAAACTTCAGCACCTTCACTTGGATCTGGTCACCAACGTTCACCAGATCGCGCGGGTGCGTCAGCCGGCCCCACGACATGTCAGTGATGTGCAGCAATCCGTCGATGCCGCCCATATCCACAAACGCGCCGTATTCGGTGAGGTTCTTGACCACACCGGTGAGAACCGCGCCCTCGTCGAGATGCTCCAGCGTCTTGGACTTCTTTTCGTTCTGCTCTTCCTCGAGCAATTGCTTGCGCGAGACAACGATGTTGCCACGTTTTTTGTTCAGCTTGATGATCGCGACATCGATGGTGGTGCCCTTCATCCCGTCAAGATTCCGCACCGGGCGAAGATCCACTTGCGATCCGGGGAGAAACGCTCGCGCACCCGCAATGTCCACCGTCAGACCGCCCTTGATGCGCTCGATCACCAGAGCCTTGATCGGCTTCTTCTCGTTGTACGCAGCCTCGATGTCGTCCCAAGCCCGCAGCCGTTGCGCCTTCTGGTGAGAGAGGTTGACGTAACCCTCTTCTGTCTCGCCCTTGTCGCGCATTACGTCAATTTCGTCGCCCGGCTGGAAACGCGCCTTGCCCTCGTGATCGAGAACCTCTGCGAGAGGCAACATGCCTTCCGACTTCGCACCGATATCGACCACCACGTGCGTCGGCGTGAGCTTCAGCACGGTGCCCTTGATAACACGGTCTTCGCCGACGGATTCTTCGGCTTCGGTGGTGAAGGTTTCGAGCGCGGCGGCAAAGTCCTCGGTTGCCCCGGCGGACGCGACTGGTTTTTCCTCGACGGCAGTAGACACGGCTGGTTTCTCTTCCTGAGCTGGATTGGGGTTAGCGGATGATTCGGTTTGTGAAACTGGATTGGTTTGAGTCGAGCCTTCGCCTGACTCAGCAGTTTGTTCGCTTACGGTAGAAACGGAGGTTGCGGAATCAAGTTCGTGGGCGGCACGATCATCGAACAAGGTCATATCCTTTTGACACCTCGCACTGCTTGGCGTGCGGGATGGATGCGGGCTGCTTGGCGGACTGCCGGAACGGGTCTAAGGTTGTGGTGGGCTCAACCTGGCGGTATGAGCTTAAACAATCCCAGCGTTCGGACGACAAAATGAACCCGCGTCCAATAGGGAACCTTTCGAGTGTAGCAACCGCTTCCGAACAGTGTCAAACGCCAAACACCGGCGACTGATACAGACTATCCCGCGTATTCGCGTATTGGATTTCACCGCACCAAAAACGGTTCCAACTTTCTTCAGCAATTTTTCGATTAGCAAGGATTGCCGTCACTGAGGGCTGTGAGAACTCCCGAAAATCATATTCATCTGCTACTCTGCCCAGCCATGGACTATCTTTGGACCCCCTGGCGTTACGCCTATGTTACAGGCGCTGAAAAAGCCTCCGGATGCATCTTCTGTGAGGCCCCAAAAGCAGGCGACGACAAGCGGGTAGGTATCGTTTATCGCGGGACCCATTGCTTCGTGATCCTGAACACCTATCCCTACACGCCGGGCCATATCATGATCGTTCCCTACGCGCACCTCGACGAGTTGCAAAAGCTGCCATCCGAGGCGGCTCAGGAAATGATGGGTCTTTCGCAGAGGATGGAGGGCGTTTTGCGCCAGCTTTACAGGCCGGACGGGATCAACCTGGGGATGAACATCGGCAAGGCCGCAGGCGCGGGGGTTGCCGGCCACATTCACATGCACGTTCTTCCCCGGTGGGTTGCCGACGCCAATTTCGCCAGTGTCATTGGCGAAACTCGTATGCTCCCGGAAACCCTCGATGTCACCTGGAACCGGATGAAAGAGGCACTAGCCTCCTGAGAGGCGTTTAAGGCCAACTCCGGAGCGTTCTCTCAGCCCACGAGCTTCTCCATCTCTTTTTCCTCGATGACCGGTACCCCGAGCTCCTTTGCCCTGTCGAGCTTCGACCCAGCATCGCTGCCAGCAACGACGTAGTCGGTCTTTTTGCTCACTGAACCGGAGACACGACCGCCCGCATCTTCAATCAGCTTCTTTGCCTCGTCTCGCGAATATTTGGCGAAAGTGCCAGTCAGCACGAATGTCTTTCCGGCCAGCTTCGTCCCGCGCTCGCGTTTCTTACCTGTGAACGTCAGGCCCGAATCCCGCAAGCGCTTCACCAGGTCCCGGTTTTTGGGTTCCTGAAAGAATTCCGAGATGCTCTCCGCGATGCGTGGACCAACTTCGTTTACCTGCTCGAGCTCTTCCTGGCGCGCGTTCATCAAGGCATCCATCGATCCGAAGTGCTCGGCAAGAAATTGGGCGGTGCGCTCGCCGACCATGCGGATGCCAAGGCCGTAGATGACGCGCTCAAGCGGAAGAGTCTTCGACTTTTCGATTTCGTCGAGAATGTTCTGCGCCGACTTGTCTGCGAACCGCTCAAGGGTGAGTAGATCTTTCTTGGTGAGGTCATAAATGTCGGCCACATTTTTGACCAGCCCACGCTCAATCAGCTGGTTGACGAGAGATTCGCCCATACCGTCGATGTTCATGATGCCGCGCGAGGCAAAATGCAAAATTGTCCCGAGGAGTTTGGCCGGACAGTTCGCATTCACGCACCGATAGTCCACTTCGCCTTCGGTCTTCACAACCTTGGTGCCACAAACCGGGCACTTCTCGGGCATTTGAAACGTCTTATGGCCGCGTGGATGATCTTTGTCCTCGATCACCTTCACGACCTTCGGAATGACGTCGCCGCCACGCTCCACCTGCACCCAGTCGCCGATCTTCACGCCGAGGCGTTCGATCTCGTCCATGTTGTGAAGGGTTGCGTTGCGTACGGTGGTGCCGCCAATGGCGACGGGCGCCAGCATGGCCACGGGCGTGAGCTTGCCGGTGCGCCCGACCTGGACCCGAATGTCTTCGATCCGCGTGATACCCGCGCGCGCCGCGTACTTATAGGCGATCGCCCAACGCGGGGCTTTGCCAGTGAAGCCTAACTCCCGCTGCAGCCCGGTGCGGTCCACCTTGATCACCACGCCGTCGATTTCGTAGGGAAGCGACTCGCGCTTGGCTTCCCAGTTCCCGATAAACTTCCAGACGTCCTCCATGTTCTTCGCCAGCGCGCGATTCTGATTCACTTTGAAGCCGGCGGTTTCGAGCGCCTCCAGCGAATCCCAGTGGCGGTCGAAATAGGTGCGGCCGTCGCGCAGAAGAATGTACGGGAAAAAGTCCAGACGGCGCGACGCAGTAATGCTGGCGTCCAGTTGGCGAACCGTGCCAGCCGTCGCGTTCCGTGGATTGGCAAATAAACTAAGTCCCTTCGCCTCCCGATCTTCATTCATTTTTTGGAAAGAAGCGGCCGGCATTAACAATTCGCCGCGAACTTCAAAATCCGGCGCAATGCCGGCTGTCTTCAGCTTTTCTTTGGAAATGGCAAGAGGAATAGAACGCACCGTACGAATATTCAGGGTCACGTCTTCGCCGATGGTTCCGTCGCCCCGGGTGACGCCCCGCACCAGCCTGCCATCTTCGTACACCAGGGCCAAAGACATTCCGTCCAGCTTTAGCTCACAAACGTAATCGACATCTTTTCGTCCGCTCAGCTCGTGTACGCGCCGCTCCCAGGCGCGCAGCTCGTCTTCGTTGTAAGTGTTATCCAGCGATAACATGGGCGAGGAGTGCGCGACCTTCACCACGCCTTCGCGCGGTTTGCCGCCCACTCGCTGGGTAGGCGAGTCCGGCGTGATCAGTTCAGGATTATCGGCCTCCAGCTTTTTGAGTTGCTCGACTAGTTTGTCGAACTCGAAGTCGCTGATTTCCGGGTCATCCAGAACGAAATAGCGATATTCATGATGGCTGATCTGGTCGCGCAGTGCTTCGATCTTCTTCTCGATATCTTTGGTTGCAACCGCCATAACGTTGAAGATTATAGTCGGGAGGTGAAGGTCACGCCCTGAGCTGCGGCGAGCAAAATGTCTGGCAGGATTATCCTCGAAACGTCACGCCTGACTCTCCGGGAATTCCGTCCTGAAGATGCAGACGCCTTCGCTCGCATAATCTGCGATGCGGAGACCATGCGTTTCTATCCGCTCCCGTTTCATCGCAAGGATGTCGACCAGTGGATTGGCCGGAATTTGCGCAGATATAAGCAGAACGGTCACGGTCTGTGGGCGATAGAGTTGAAATCGACTGGCGAATTAATTGGTGACTGCGGGATCACGTTTCAGCAGGTCGATGGCGAGGCGCTGCCGGAGATCGGCTATCACCTTCGCCGTGATCAGTGGGGAAATGGATACGCAACGGAAGCAGCACAAGCCTGCCGGGACTACGGGTTCACACGCCTGCAAAAAGATGCGCTGATTTCCCTAATCCGGCCCGAGAACGTTCCATCTTGTCGGGTCGCGCTAAGAAACGGCATGACGATCTGGAAAGAAACCACGCACGCGGGTTTGCGGCATGGTGTCTACCGAATCACGCGTGCAGAGTGGGCAGCCCCCGACCACGAATAATCGAAGGATCGCTCAAATCACACTAGGTCTTCCATCTTGAGCGAGTGTGCAGCGCCTTTCCAGGAAGCGTCGAACTGCTTTTGGACAAACCCCGCATCGTAGTCACGGCCCTGTTTCTGCAAAGCTTGTTGCAGGCCATAAAGCGATCGCGGGTTACGCGGATTGCGATCAAGGTCGTCGCGGAATGTCTTTTCGGCGGCCGCTGCATCGCCCTTCATCAGCAGCGCCGCTCCCAGCGACTCCCGCACCGGGAAAAACCAGTCCGAAGGTTCGTCGTATTTCAGCGTATCCTGAACGGCGACAGCCTCGCGCAGCATCGCAATACTACCGTCTGCGTCATTCTTTGCTTGAGCGATTTTGGCGCCAAGTACGCCTTCGGCAATCTTCAGAACGTCCTTCGCTTTGTTGTTCACGGGCATCGCGAAAGGTATGTCTTCCGGAGTGGCCTTCTCCGCTTCAGACACGATGTTGTATTCCGCCTCCGCCTCACTCACTTTCCCTTTTCCCGCAAATGCCATTCCGCGCGCGAAGTGCCAGAACACCGTCGTGATTTTCATCTCGGGGGCAGGTTGCTTCATCGCCAGGATGGAATCCCATTTGTGAAAACGGACATCCACCGCGATCGGAATCGTCATAAAGCCTTCCAGTGGTGGCATCTCCTTCACACCGGGAGCCACGTGCGTGGCCAACAGGTCAGCGTTCTTCTTCGCCTCGGGATAATTTCCATTCATGGCCGCGCACATCGCGATGAAGTGTAGGTTGTGGCTGTAATACATCATCGGGTAGATGCCCTGCACCCCGCTTGCCTTGATGTAAGCGCGGTCGACGATCGCCGCCTGCTGATTGGTCTTAACCGCCGCCTCGTAATCGCCAGTGCGGATGTACACGTGCGCTGGCATGTGCACGAGATGCCCGGCGCCGGGCGCCATCGCCGCCAACTTGTTGGCTCCCGCCAAAGCCCGCTCGGGATTGCGCGATGCTTCCACCGCATGAATGTAGTAGTGAACCGCGCCCATGTGATCGGGATCCCGTTTGAGCACAGACTCCAGTGTGGCCACAACCTCTTCGGTCCCTTCTTCGGGCGTACCGTCAACGTGCCATAGGCCCCAGGGATGCAGGTTCATCCCGGATTCGGCAAACAGCGTCGCCGCATCGAGATCATCCGGGAAGTTCTTTACAACTTCGCGCATCGCGTCGCGGTAATCTTGGGCGGCTTTTTTGCGATCCGCTTTGGGATCCGCCGGGAAGCGCTTTGCCATAGCGTTGATATACGCCTGCTCGTTGGCGGGCGCGCTGGAAGAGAGTTCTACCGCTTTCTGAATGGCATCATGTGCAGCCTGGAAGCGGTCGTCGCTGGCAGGATCGTTGTAGTTCGGGCCCACTGCTTCGGCGACTCCCCAATAAGCCATCGCGAGTTTGGGGGCAAGATCTGCGGCACGACGGAACGAACGCGCGGCCTCATCATGATTGAACGCAAAGATCAGCCGTAATCCCTGGTCGAAGAATTGCTGTGCCTGCGCATTCTTGGTGGAGACCGGATGGTGCAGGGTACCAACGCCCGTCATGAGAGTTGCCGGCTTTGCGACGGCTTCAGTGTGAGCGGCATGCGTTTGTGCGATCGCCGCGGTACACAGGCACAAAACGAGCAGGACGGAACCCATCTTCCTCATCGAATCCTCCACAATTTGGCGTAGCAATGAAGGGCCGACTTACGTTCCAACGGGGGATGGAACTTTCAACTGACGAAGCTTGCACCCCAAGTTGCAAACAGCTTAGTAAAAGCGAGCCCCAGAGGCAATAGGGTGGCTGAATCCTGATAAGCTGTGGGCGCGAATTTGTGGGGCAGTTTATGCCGAAGACGTCCTCTACTAATCCGTTCGTAGCCTCTGATGGACTCGTGAATGCGTTCGAGATCAGCGACCGCATTAACCATTACATGATCGACAATCTTCCGGCAGAGGCCTGGCGCGCCGAGCCGCCTGATGGGAAGGGGCGCGAAATCGCCGCGATCGTCGCGCATATGCACAACGTGCGCGTGATGTGGCTGAAGGCGGCGGCAAAGGACGGCAAAATCCCCGATCAACTCGATCGCCATAGCGTCACTCCAGGCCAAGCGAAAAAAGGGCTGGAACAGAGCCGGGATTCTTTACTCGCACTGATAAAGAGCGCCCTTCAAAGGGACGGTCGAGTGAAAGGCTTCAAGCCCGATGTAATTGCCTTCTTCGGCTATCTGATCGCTCATGATGCTCACCATCGCGGGCAGATCGCTATGCTGGCCCGCCAGACCGGCCATCCACTGCCCCAGAAAGCGATGTTTGGCATGTGGGAGTGGGGGAGCCGCTAAACTTTCACTAGCATGCGGAAGGCGGCTCTCCTCTACAACGCACGATCCGGTGGACGACGGAAACAGCGGAAATCGGATCTCCAGGAAATTCAGAAGGTTTTGGCTGAGGCCAGGATTGAAGCAAGTCTCATCCTCACGCAGTCCAGTACGGATGCGGCCGAGCAGGCTCGCAAGGCCATGGCGGAGGGCTGTGACACCATCTTCGCCTGCGGAGGGGATGGCACAGTGCACGATGTTCTGCAGGTGGTTGCTGGAACCCGCGTCGCCCTTGGCATCGTCCCGATGGGGACCGCGAACGCGCTGGCCCACGACCTTGGCCTTCCCCTTGAACCCGCCAAAGCGATAAGAGCAGTGATCGACGGCGAAACGCGGCGTGTTGCCGTTGGCCGGGTACAGGTACAAGCCCTTGATGGCCCGATTACCACCCGTTATTTCACGGTCGCGGTCGGCGTCGGTGTCGACGCGCATTTGTTCTACAAATTGCATGCGGGAATGAAGCAACGCATGGGGATGGCTGCTTATTACCACAAGGCGTGGCATCTCTGGTTTACCCATCACATGGAGAGATTCGAGGTCTGTTACGCGGACGACCTTTCGCAATCATGCCCCGACGTTACGGAGATGCTGGCCGTCCGCATTCGCAACTTTGGGGGAGTTCTGCAGGAATTGGCGCCGGGAGCATCGCTCGACCGCGATGATCTGCGGGTGGTGCTCTGCCGGACATCGAGCCGGCTCTCCTATCTCAGCTACGTACTCCGTAGTTTTGTGCGAGCGAGTTGGAGTGTACGTGGCGTCGAACTCGCCTACAGCAAGCGTGTACAGTGCGACTACCTGCCAAGCCAGCAGATGGGTGAGAATCCGAATCGTATTTACGTAGAAGCTGACGGCGAACTCGTAGGAACTTTACCTGCCGAGATCACGATCGTTCCTGATACGTTGACACTTCTCACGCCGAAATCGAAGAACGCTTAAGTGCAGGCGAACCCTGACGAAGTTAGAGTCAAACCAAGCCCAATTCCGCGTTCCTCGTGCCCTTCCGCAACAGATTGCTGGATTACCGCCGTCCTCAAGAAAGCGACACCGTTGGGCCCGCCCCCGATCAAAGGCCGAATTGCCGGAGGTGATGGTCGATGTGGAGGTAGCCCCACCGCATCCAGTCACGGTCGCTCATCATGCCGAACATTGGATGCGGCTGCCATTTAAACTCTCGGGGCTGCTGAGTAAAGCGCTGGAGTAAGTCCAGCAACGCAGCGCGGTCTGCCTCGAATTGGCCAGGTGGCGTTCCGCCCATTTCGGGGTCGACTTCCGGGCGCGTTTTCAACCCGTGCGGCCACGCCAACGGCACATCGAGCGCCATCCACTTCACAAACCATCGTGGTAACGGAATCGGCGTTACTGAAATCCGTTCGGTCTTCCAAGGTTTCTCGCCCATGGTGACGCGGAATGAATCGCTCAGATGGCAGATCATCTGGCTGACGCTCATCCCTCCCCACTGGCGGGAACTCGAAAGTTGAACCTTGCCGAGACGCTCGACAATCTTTTGTTTATCGGCCGGGTTCGACAAGGTCAGCTTGGGCATTTTGAACACAACTCGAAGGTAGGCACTGGCAGTTTACCGGGAAATGTTCGAACAATGTATTCTCAGTGTTCAAAATTAACGCGATCGCCGAGGGAGCTTGGAGCCAGTCACACACTTTCTTATCGGGGCGTGCATGGGCCGCGCCGGGTTCAATCGTAAGACAGCCTTAGCCACAGCCACGATGACATTGGCGGCCGAAGCGCCCGATCTTGACGTCTTCGGCGGCGTTCGCGGGCGGGTATTCGCTTTTGCTCATCACCGTGGCTTCACCCACTCTTTCGTCGGACTGATTCTCGTGTCCCTGGTCGTGGTCGGGTTCATGTACGTTGTCTGGCGCCTCCGTGGTCGCAAGACGAAAGATCCGAACTTACCGCCGCGTTGGGGCCTGCTATTCGTTTTCGCGTATATCGCTGGGCTGAGCCACATTTTGCTCGATTTCACTAATAACTACGGCGTCCGGCCGTTCTGGCCCTTCTCTGAACGCTGGTACTCATGGGACATCGTTTTCATCGTCGAACCCGCGCTCCTGGTTGCTCTCCTGCTAGGGTTAGTTGTGCCCAGCTTTGTCGGTTTGATCAACGAGGAGATTGGTGCTCGTCAGAAAGGGCCGAAAGGGCGATGGGCAGCAGTCACAGCACTGGTTGCAGTCGTGCTGGTCTGGCTGGTGCGTGATCACGAACATCGGCGGGCGGTCAACGCTCTTGCGGCACGTACCTACGGTCAGGCCGACCCCACTCGCGTGGGCGCATACCCGAATATGCTGAATCCTTTTTCGTGGCGCGGTGTGGTTGAGACGCCAAGTTTCTTTGCGCTGGCTGATGTCGACTCGCTGAAGCCTGATGTAGATCCAGGCGGCGACCTGGATATCCGCTATAAGCCACAGGAAACGCCCATCACGCTCGCCGCCAAGAATTCTCATCTCGGGCATGTCTATCTCGATTGGGCGAAATTCCCCCTTACCGAGACCGAACCACTTTCGGACGGGCGATACGTCGTTCGCTTTGAAGACCTGCGCTTCGAGCAGCCCGGAGCTCATGGTGAACGGAAACCGCTGAGCGCCGGCGTGGAAATCGGCGCTGATCTGAAAGTGCTTAGAGAATTTTTCGGACCGGCCACGCAGCCTCCGGACTAGCTTTTCGCTCCGCTTGAATCGCTTAGTCGAGTTGCTTCGATGGAGTCGCTTCCGGGACCAGAACCAGGAAGTCGTATCCAAAAATCAGCCGATCCATTTCGGTTTCTACCGGACCTAGCTTGCCGAAGTTCTTCCGTAGGCCTCGCAGGTCGAACATCGTCAGACCACCATTCTGAACAGCGGTGAACATGGGCTGGAGATAGAGGAAATCCGAGTCTTTGTCCTCGGCCAGATTGAAGGGCGTCGGCTGAAATGGCCGGCCAATGCCAGCAAATCGCAGCTGGGAACCCTTCACCGCCACAATCATGATATGGACCGAATTGCTTGGCTGGCGGTCTGCCAGCTCGGTAACGAAATTACCCAGGTCATTGTTGTGCAGAGGATTGATGCCCTTGAACATGTGCCACGCCCCGAACTTGAACATCACCTTGGGAGGGTTGCCACCCGGTTGCTCCGCGGTGTGATAGTCGGTGAAGAAATTCCGCTTCATCAGCAAAGCTCGTTGGCGATTCGATTCCGCGCCACGGCCATCCATGTTCTTCTGATAGATTTCCCGGCTCTCGATGAGTTCGTCGATCAATGATTGGGAGGCTGGATTCCCTTCGCGGCGAAGCAGATCGCGGAAATGCGTCAGTTCGTCATTGGTTACGGAGAACATGAACATGTCGCCTGGACTGCCGCTTTTCACCGCAGCATCGTGGGCGGCGTCGTTCTTCTGCAGCAGACGGCGCGCCTCACCTGTAGCTTCCGGTCCGAGATTCTGATCCAAAATCTTTGAGAGCAAGAGACGGGAGGAGCCCATCAGTTCCTGATCCAATCCCCAGAGCTTGAACTGTCCGCCGCTCCCTAGGGCGGCACAGCGTGATAACAAGTCGTATTCTTCAGCCCAGTTGTAGAAAGCGATTGTCTCCGGGTACTGCTTCTCAAAGGAGATTAGCTTTTGACGGCCATCTGGCTGGATCACCCATCTTTCAAGCTCTGCCGCGGCGAGGGGTCCAGTCTCGATGGCCATTGTGTGAAATCCCGCCGGGCCGAGTATCTGGCAGAGTCCCTGATAAAAAGCTGGAATTTGCGAAATTCCGTGGTCCTCGCCGACGAGGACAAACTGCGCGCCGTCGAGCGCCTCCTTCAGCACCGGTACTCCGTTGCCAGAGAGTGTGCCGTTTCCGAAGGTCAACTGGTACCGATTTTTGACAACAGCTTCAGGCAGATTCGATTCCTGCGCCTGCATTAGCGCAAGGGTTGATAGCGCCATTGCTGCGCATGCAAACACAACTCTGATTGTGCTCAAGATATTTTGTCCTTCCGTGTGGAGGTACGGTACTTCCGGCGCGGTGGTTCCAGAAACTCTCAAAACGCACGCGGCTTTCCGCTCAACTTGACGCCGTTGCCCAGGCGGGCCAAAATCATGGTTCAGCTTTTCTGAGGTGCTCATGTTGGCATATTTGTTCGTCGTCCTCGCCATCGCGGTTCGGTTCATGCCACACCCACTTGCATTCACACCGGTTGGGGCGTCTTTGCTGTTTTTTGGTGCTCGAGGGCCGCGGCGTCAGGGGTGGGTACCTCTCGTCTTACTGGCCGCCTCGGACGTGATTCTGACCAAGGTGGTCTACGCGTTCCCGTTTTCCTGGGACCATTTTGTGACTTGGGCATGGTACGCGGCGATGCTGTGGCTCGGCAGCACGCTGCGGGAAACTAAAAATCCACTTCCGATTCTGGGGTCATCCCTTTCCGGTTCGATTTCATTTTTCGCGATCAGCAACCTGGCCGTGTGGGGTGCATGGAACATGTATCCGCACAATTTTAGCGGGCTGCTTGCTTGCTACTCTGCGGGTGTTCCGTTCTTCAAACGTGGCGTCGCCGGAGACGTGCTCTTTACCAGCGTGATGTTCCTGACGCCAATTGTCGCCCATGCGATCTCACAAGCATTCGCCAAGTCCGGCGACCACATCGCGGCGGCATAGACCCGGAAGATTTTCGCAAATCTCAGATGGTTGGGCCGGTTGAGCTTCGACCGGCCTTTTTCACTCAATTCGCTAAGCGAACCGCTACTTCTCGGTGCTCGTGTCCGATGAGATCGCCGTTCTTCATTCAGGCTTCAAACGACTCCTCCGCCACCACAGCAGCGCAATGACTATCAGCACAAAGGCAACGCCGAGCAGCACCCAGAGTGCATGCTGCCGCAACATTCCGCCCGCAAACTCCACAAACTGCGGCCCAAATTTGATCGTGAGAATCGCCAGGATGAAAAAGCGCACAAATCGTCCGGCGAAGATGGCTGCAAGAAAATGGCTTAACCGCATCTCGAAAACAGACGCAGCCAGCACGAATAACTTGAACGGTGTAGGCGGAGGAAGCATGGCTGGAAACATCAAAGCCCAGAACTGATGGTGTTCAAACGACGCATGAATGCGGTTGAACCGCTCTTCCGCAATGCGCTTCCGAAGGACCGCCTCCCCGCCGAAATACCCGATCGCGTATACGACGAGGCTACCCAGAGCAGATCCCGCCGACGCCATCAAGACGTATAAAATAAAATTTGATTGGTGGTAATAGACGTAGCCCGCGACCACCGCGTCCACTGGCATCCCGAAGAGCGACCCATCCACCGCCGCGATTGCAAAAACACCCCAGGGGCCGAGCGGTGCAAGAGTACGGAAAATCCAGGCTGTGTACTTCGTCAGAATGTTCTTGATGGCATGCAAGCGAGATTACAAGTGTACACGGAGGCACAGATGCCATCGCACGAGTTGACCACAGACCTTCGTCGGAAATTAGACTCGCGAGGAATCGGATTGCGCAAGCGAACTGAGCATCGAGTCGGCTGGAGAGCGCCTACTCGTGCTTCGTATTTCCGCCGAGAATTTGCAGCGCATGTGGAATCAGATCGATCACCGCTTCGAGCGACTCGACAGCGCCCGAAGGCTTGCCGGGAAGATTCAGGATCAGCGACTCTCCACGAACGCCGCAAATTCCTCGGCTCAGGGCCGCAAATTTGGTGGACTTTACTCCTTCCGCCCGCATGCGCTCGGCAATTCCTTCCAGCAGCCGCTCACAAACCGAACGGGTTGCCTCCGGGGTCACATCTCGTTTGGCGATGCCGGTACCACCGGTGGTGACAACAAATCGAGCCTGCGCGGCCAATCGGATCAACGCCTCTCGGATTGCGGGCTGATCGTCTGGAACGATCTCTCGAGTAACCACCCGGAATTTCTTGTTTTCGAGGGCACTTGCCACAGCGGGCCCGCCCAGATCAGCGCGCTCGCCCCGCGAAGACGAATCGCTAACGGTGACCACGGCGGCCGTCAACTCAGGTATCAAGGAGGACATCTTCTTCTTCGGCTTTTTCGCCACCGCTGTCGCGATTGGACTCGTCGAGCAGGCGTAGGCCTTCCATCAACAGGCCTTGCGTATTCAGCTGCGTACTCGTTTCCGTGGTTTTGCCTTCAAAATTGAGCTCGAAATTACCGCCAGTCCAACGCAGCACCTTGAACACGGCCTGGTCGCCCTTGAGATTTCCGTAAACCGCATGAATGACCTGACCCTCTGCGAAGTAAACGTCACACTTTTCGTCGTCTTGCGAAAGGGAGAGAAGACAGCTCTTGCGGCCCATTTCGAGTGACTGCATCAAGTCAATGACGTTCATCTGCGCCAGGCTTCCGCGCAATACACCGTCTGACGGCACAGCCTTAGTCATCTTCTCCAGTGCAATCTTGTCGATAACGCGCTTGATGCGCCGCGTAGCTTCCCTCAGAAAAAATGGTTTCTCGACGAAGTCATCCACTGGATCCTGTTGCGCAAGGCGCTCGGTAATGTCGGACTTGGAAGCAAGAATAATCGCCGAAAAATTGGCTGTGGCGGGCCGGCTGCGAAGTTTTTCAATGAGCTGGCGCCCATCCATCCCGGGCATGCGGTAGTCCGTGACCAGCAAATCAGGAGGATCGTCCACCGCTTTGAGCAGTGCATCGGCTGCATCGCCGGCTGTATTGATTTGCCCAAGGCTCGCCAGCGACCCCTTCAGCATCCCAAGCACCATGGGATTGTCATCCACCAGCAGCACTTTGACGTTGCTCGACATGCTCGATTACGGCTTCTTGCGTCTCCGCGCGTAGTCGCCGCTCTTGCCGCCCGACTTGCGCTCCAGAACAATCTCGCGGATTTCGATGCCCTTGTCGAGAGCCTTACACATGTCGTACACCGTCAGGGCCGCAACGCTGGCCGCGACCAGCGCTTCCATCTCCACGCCGGTTGAGGCTGTGGTGGTAACTTTCGAAGCAACAGCGACGCCATTCTCGCACAGCCGCATATCCACAGCAACGTGCGCCAGCGGCACCGGGTGGCACATTGGAATCAAGTTCGACGTCTGCTTGGCTGCCATGATTCCAGCCAACCGGGCGACCTCCAGCGGATCGCCCTTAGGGTTGTTGGGAAGCGCCTTCAACACGGCCGGCTTCATTCTGATGAAGGCGCTGGCCTCGGCTTCACGCTTGGTAATGGATTTGTCGCTGACATCGACCATGCGCGCTTTACCGCTCTGGTCGTAGTGAGAGAGTCGTTTAGCCATCAAAGTTTTATCTTACAAGGATCGCTTCCGAGCGGTCGAAACGTTGCATGCCTGAACTCGAAACATCTCACCTCGGCATCACTGCTACCCACTCTCCAGAGGCGATCCTCTCGCGATCGGACGGAATTACGATATAGCAATTAGCGCGAGCCGTGCCCGCAACGTCGCCGGAGCCATTCCAGCGGGCGAGCTCGACCTCGCACTTTTCGAATTCTCCGGACAATCGTCCCGGCAGAAAACGCTTCAGACCGGTTTTGGTCTTGATCTCGGACCTCAGGCGCGCATGCAAGAAAATCAGTGGTGTGGGGCGCATGCCAGCCAACGCTTGTACCATCGGCTTCGCGAACAATTCAAACGTCACCATTGTGGACACGGGATTACCCGGCAATCCGAAAAAATATTTACCCTGCCCAAGGCCAAACACGATCGGCTTTCCGGGCTGGATATGCGCGCCCGTGAAGAAAAACTGTGCTCCGAACTCGGCCAGAACCTGCTCGACCAGGTCATACTTTCCCATCGAGACGCCGCCCGTGAGCAACAACAGGTCGGCCTGCACACCTTGCGCAATCAGCCTGCGCAGGCTCGCCGCATCATCGCGCGCGATACCCAGAAGATGGGGCTTCCCGCCAGCCTGATTCACTTGCGCTGCGAGAGAGTAGCTGTTGGAATTGCGGATCTGGGTTGGCCCGGGCCGTTCGCTCACCTCAACCAACTCATCGCCGGTGGAGAGAATCGCGACGGCAGGGCGTCGAAACACATCGATCGTGTTTTTCCCAACCGAAGCCGCCGCTGCAATCTCGCTGTAGCCCAGCGGTGTTCCGGCTTCGAGTAGCACTTGGCCCTTCCGCGCCTCGGAGCCAACAGGCACGATGTTGTCGCCGCTACTTACCCCTCGAGTGATCCGGACGCGTTTTCCCTCGAGCGACGTGTATTCCACCATCACGACCGCGTCAGCCCCCGCTGGCGCAGGCGCCCCAGTCATGATTGCCGCTGCCTGCCCTGAATGCAGTTCAGGAGGTGTTTCCGTCGGCTCCGCACCCGCCTTGATCTCAGCGATCACTCCTAAGGTTGCAGGAAGCTGTGCGAGGTCGGCAGCGCGTACGGCATATCCATCGCGCATCGCACGTCGGAAGGGAGGAAAATCGCGGTCCGCGACGATGGCCTCGGCAAGCACACGGCCGCTGGCAGCAGGAAGACTTGCGGTTTCAATCCCGCCTGGCCGCACCTGTCCTGCGTGCTGCTCGACCGCATGCCGAGCCTCTTCAAAGCTCAGAATCGCAGTTTGCTGTGGTAAAACCGCCATGCTGCCATGATACGGGGATACTTGGGGAAAGTTAAACCGGGCCCCCGGAACTCAAATGATTCACTTGGGCCGTTAGTCGAGGAGGTCACTCCGGACGAGTGTCTGGCGATCTTCGCTGCGGACCACCCCTGCGATATTTGCTGACGACTGAAGACTGATGACGGACGCCTGGTTTATCTTGCCAGCTCCTGCCCCAGCACAGCCGCGTTACTCGAAAACGAAACCCCCGTCTCCAAGTCAACCAGCCCGGAGCGCACCAGTTTGGCGATTTCCCCGTCGAAGTACTGCATGCCATCGGCCTCGCCGCTCTTGATCGCATCGAGCAAGGTCTTGCCGTCATGCTCGCCTTTCTCGACACACTCGCGCGTGCGGCCGTTGGACTTCAGGATCTCAAATACCGGTAATCGCCCACTACCGTCGGCGCTGGGAATCAGGCGTTGCGAAATGACGAAGCGGAAAGACTTCGCAAACCGCTCGCGAATCGTCTTCTGTTCCTCTGGTGTGAAACTGCCGACAATCTTTTCGACGGTCTTCGTCGTATCGATGGTGTTCAGTGTGGAAAGCACAATCAGCCCCATCTCAGCGGCTTCCAGTACCATCTCGATCGTCTCCCGATCGCGCATTTCGCCGACGAAAATCACCTTAGGCGATTGCCTCAAAGCGGCGCGGAGAGCCAATGCGAAATTCGGCGTATCGCTGTGCAGCTCGCGCTGATGGATGGTGGAACGCTTGTGATTGTGCAGAAACTCGATCGGATCTTCGATCGTGATGATGTGGTATTCGCGGTCCCGATTAATCCGGTCCAGCAACGCCGCCAGGGTGGAACTTTTGCCCGAAGAGGTTGGGCCGGTCACGAGCACGATTCCATTGCGCAGATTAGCAACATCCCCGAGGTGAGGCGGCAAATGAAGCGGGTCAAATTCAGGAATCGCGGTTGGAATCACGCGCATGACCACCGCACAGCTGCCGCGCTGAATGAACGCATTCACCCGGAAGCGGGCCAGGCCGGGCAGCCCATAGGAGATGTCGCACGAACCCTGCTCGCGCAGGGTGTTGATCGCCTGCTGGTTGTTCCCGATCAGGTCGGCAGCAATCCGGCGTGTGTCATCGGCCGAAAGTGACGACATCCCTTGTACCTGCACCGGAACCAACTGCCCATAGACCTCAACCTGCGGCGGGCGGCCAGGCGAGAAAATCAGATCGCTGACCTTCTCGGAAGCGCGCAACATCGCGGCCAGAAGCGCTTGTGTAGGTACGGCTCCGGCACCGTGAACACCTTCCAGGGCGACGGAAATCGGGGCAATGCCCGGGGACGCCATCTCGCACTCCCTCTCACTTGCAGGAATTCCTGGCCACAGATAAGGAGAACTGAACCGCAAAATCCGGGGGGAATATGTCTTAACTGTAACGCGATGGAGGTCATCCGCGAAGGACGGAAGGTAGGTGCCCCTTAGTAACCATCCATCGGTTACTTCTTTACGGGCTCTTCACGTTCAAATTCAGGACCGAAAAAGAAAGGCGGCCCGAAGGCCGCCGCGAGCTTCAACCATCCTATTTCTTGGTGGCGGTCTTTTGCTTTTTGAAGCCGGTTTCTACGTTCGCCCCAATGCTCGCCAGCATGTCTTTGGCTGGCTGGGCATAGGATCCGGTAGGCGCCAGTTCGAGGTACTTGTTGAAGGCATCCGCTGTGCCCTCGGGAGCTACCATCTTGTCTCCCTTGAGCGTCGCTTTGCCGATCATATTGACGCCCTTCCAGTAGTAGGCGTCGGCCTTGGTCGGATCCGCTGCGATCACCTTGTCGAAAGCTGCGATCGCATCATCCACCTTACCGGCGTTGGTCAGCACCGCCCCGATATTGAAGTTGTACTGGCCGGCCCGCGGCGGGTCGAGCTGCGCTGCTTTGTTGTAGTTGGTCACAGCGTCGTCGATCTTGCCCGATTTTGCGTAGACCTCTGCCAGATTGTTGTAATAGGCGGCCATCTTCGAATTCGCGTCGGTGTCCTTCGGATCCGGATTGGCGGTTTTCAGATCAATCGCCTTCTGATAATTCGCCGCCGCTGCTTCGTACCGTTTCTGTTTCTCGGCGGGATCGGTTTGCTTGGGGGCCGAGAGTCGGTTGTAATCCGCCAGCTTGAAGAAGAGCAGATCCCGCGTGGGGTCGGCTTGCGTTGCTTCCGTCATCGTGCTGATTGCAGTATCGAAATCGCCAGCGTCCGCCGCCGTCTTCGCCGCCGACAGCTTCTCGTTCAGGCTCTTCACCGTGTTCTGCTCTTTTTGATTCTTGGCCTGCGCTTCCTGCATGGCTTTCTGCTGTTCCGGACTCAAACCTTGGCCTTGGGCTGCGGCCTGCTGTTCTTTCTTCAGGTCAAAGTCCTGCGTCAGCTCATCGAGCCCGACTTGCACCCCGTTGTAGTGGAACAATTCCTTGCCGTCCGGACCAAATAGTGTGGCTTTGTACTTGCCCGGCGCGATGCCCAGCGAGAAGTACTCACCTTTCTTGTTCAGCTTCAAAGTGTATTTCCGGCCAGTGTCCAGACTGAGCCACTCGACCGTGCCTTGTGTAATGGGCTGTCCACTGGAGTCGCGGCAGACACCCTTCACCGAACCCGTCGCTTGCGCGAAGACTGGTGGAACACACAGCCCCAACAACAGCGCGACGAGTGCCACCCATGCCAAGCGTTGTTTCATTGTTAGCCTCCCGGCTGATTCCAAAATCATTGCAGAGCTTGGATTGCAGATTTCAGATCGCCTGCACCTTTGGTTTTTAAAATCGGCAATCTCAAATCTGGAATCTTAAATTAGAGACCGCAGTCTAGCTCACGTCGTAACGGTCTCCGCGTACGAAATCGGATCTTTCACCCCGGCCTGCTCGAAGGCACGGAGTCGTAGTACGCAACTGTCACACACACCGCACGCGCGGTCCTCACGGCTATAGCACGACCACGTTAAATCCAACGGCGCGCCCAGTTCAAGGCCGAGCCTCACAATCTCATGTTTGCGAAGGGCGATCAGCGGGGTCACAATCTGGATGTTGCCCTCCTTCGTCCCCGCGTGTATCACCTGATTGAAGGCTTCGTAATAGGCGGGCCGGCAATCCGGATATCCGGAGCTGTCCTGTTCCACTGCTCCGATATAAATCTTCTCAGCTCCAAGCACCTCCGCCCAGCTCACGGCGACCGAGAGGAAATGCGCGTTTCGGAAGGGCACATAGGTGACAGGAATATCGTGCCCGATGGCATGTGACTCCGGCACCGCGATGTTCGGATCCGTGAGCGCTGAGCCGCCGATTGCCCGCAAAGCCTCGTTGCGTACCTGCAAGCGATCGCGAATCCCTAAACGCTCGCACACCCCCCCAAATGCCTTCCTCTCACGCTCCTCGGTCCGCTGACCGTAGCTGATATGCACTGCAGCCGCATCGAAGTCACGCGCTGCCACGGCTGCGCAAACACAGGAATCCATGCCCCCGCTGAGCAGTACTACCGCGCGTTTTCTAGCTCTTACCATTCGTTTAGATGCGCCGGAGACGGCCGCCAAACGTCTTAAATTGCTGGACCGGGCACGGCGACCCCACCACCCAACGGGCCGGGATCACGCGCTCCTGATCGTGTTACACCCCTTTCACCGCAGGATCCCAAATGAACTTATGGATCTGCAATCCCAGCCGAGCTGGAACCTCATCCTCCAGCATCCGCTCGGCCAGCTGTTGGGGATCGATGAGGCAATGCGAAGCGTCCCGGGCACCCGTAGCGTCCTTCCGAAATGCCGGCGAGAACAATACTGCATTTACCCGATCTGCCAACCGGTGTCGCGCGACGAAGTCCCGGGCAAATTCATAGTCCTCGCCATCGCTGATCACGAACTTGACTTCATCGTGCGGTAGAAGAGTATCCAGGTTCTCCAGATCGAAGGTGTCCGGTTCGCCCGAATGCGGGCACTTTACGTCGACAATCTTGATTACGCCCTCAGGAACCCTCGCTAGCCGCCGTTCTCCGCTGGTTTCAATCAACACGATATAACCCTCGTCCAGTAACCGCTGCATGAACGGCACAACCTCCCGCTCCTGCAGCATCGGCTCCCCGCCGGTAATCTCTACCAGTCCGCCCTTCGGGCTGAGCCGCCGAACCACCTCGAGCACCTCCTCCGGGGATTTTCGCTGGCCACCGGTGAATGTGTATTCGCTATCGCACCAGGAACAACGGAGATTGCACCCAGTCAACCTCACAAATACACAAGGCAGCCCCGCGTGCGTGGACTCTCCCTGTAACGATTTGTAGATTTCGGTGATCTGCATGACAAAGTCATTCGACTGACGATTGGGTTTCTTCGCACGACCGAACCACCATAGGTGCGAAGATCGAACTCCTCGGAGCGCTAAAACACCCGATCAGCCGATGGTCAGGTGACTCTCACTATTACTCGCTGTACTTCGCCGTGGTGGTGTCCGTCTCGTAAATCGTCACATCGCGCACAAACACTCGGCCGCTCGTGATGCTTTTTAGCCGCCCGTTCGTCTCATCGTAGAAATACTTGGCCAGATTTTCGGCGGAAGGATTGAGCTCGGTGAAGGGCGCGACCTCATTGATCATCTGATGATCGAGCCGCTCGATGACGTGCTTCATCACGTCTCGTAAGTCTTTGAAATCGAGCAGAAGGCCGGCCTTGTCGAGTTCCTTTCCCGCCAGGGTAACCCGCACCTTGTAATTGTGTCCGTGCGGGTTCTCGCACTTACCTTTGTAGTTTCGCAGGTAGTGCCCCGCCGCGAACGTGTCTTCGACCGTTACTTCGTACATGAATCCCCCGGCGGCCGCGTCAGAGGACGCCGCACGTCGCTGCCTGACCCACTATTCTACCGGATGCTGGGGTACAATCCTGCCGGGCGTTTCCCTCCGGCCTCTCGTTGCCTCTCGCGAGCGCAAATCGCGGCGGTTGCCATGAACATCCTTTTGCTCTCGATGCCGGACTCCTTCGAGCATATGCCCACGGTCGCAATCCGCATGCCCAACGGCGGCCTTACCTCGATTGCCGGAAACGTCGATCCCCATCACCGCGTGGCCATCGCCGACCTTGTGCTAGTCCAGAACTGCGTGCGCGAGGTGCTCCTTCGCCTGATACGCGAATTCAACCCGGACCTCGTGGGGCTTTCGATAATGACCTTCCAGCGGCGTACGGCCATGCGAATCATGGACCTGCTGCGGATGTGGAAGCCGGCCTTGCATATCGTGGCCGGCGGCTACGATCCGAGCCTTGCGCCCGAAGCCTACCAGGACATGACAGTAGACTTCATCGTTCGCGGTGAAGGCGACCTTACCTTTCGCGAACTGCTACGCGCCCTCGAACAAGGTGCGGGTTTCGAACGCATCTCTGGCCTCTCATACCGCGACGGTGACCGGTGGGTCCACACCCCCGATCGTCCTGTTCGTGGGCTCGAAGACGGCGAGATCCGGCCGCCCAAGCGTGCAGCTCGTGTTCTGGGCGGCTATACCCTCTTGGGGCGCCCGGTAGACGTGGTCGAGACCTCGCGCGGTTGCACCTACGACTGCAGCTTTTGCTCGATTATCGAGATGCGGGGCCGCAACTTTCACACGTATTCGTTCCAGCGCGTCCTCGACGATATCCGCGACGCACGGGACCACGGCGCACGCACAATCTTTTTGGTCGATGACAACATCATGCTCAACGTGCGCCGCTTTGAGGGATTATGCCGCGCGATCATCGATGCCGGACTGCACAAACTCGACTATTTTGTTCAGGCGATGACGTCTCCGATCGCGACCCATGGCGAGACGCTCGCACCACTCATGCGGCAGGCCGGCTTCCGCTACGTGTTCCTCGGCATCGAAAACATTCTGGAAAACGACCTTCACTTTCTTCGAGCGGCCGCCAAGAATACGGCTCGCGAGAACGGCCAACACGAAGGAAACGCGACCCTGCGTGCCATCGACTGCCTGCATCACAACGGGCTGTATGTGGTCGGCGGGCTGATCGTCGGCAATCCCGACGACACTCGCGAATCCATCGAGGCCAATCTCGAATTTGCCCGCCGTTACGTCGACTGGCCGTACATTCAGCATCCTACGCCGTACCCACGTACGCCCATGACCAAAGAGTTCCAAGATCGCGGCCTGATCACGAACGAAAACCTGGAGGAGTACGACGGCACAACCGCCGTGGTGCGCACGCGTCATATGGAGGCGGCGGAGGTCGAATTCCTCCGCTGGAAGGCGGAACGCTGGATGAAGGTTCGCCACATACCCGCGGCCTTCCGTCACGACCCGTGGTTTGTAATCAGCCACGCGCCGCAGATGATGGCGCACACGTTCCGAGGCAGCACTCTACGTTCGGCGCTCGGACTGGAAGAAGAGAAGATCGCGTTTCAGCGTTACAAAACAATTCGGCGGCAGGAACGGGAATATGTCTGAAGTGCCTAATCAAGCCCCAAAAAACCGTTCTACCTCACGTATATCGGTCGTCCGCCGGTAATTGGGCAGACTCTCGACGAACGTGCGGCCATAGGCTTTCTTCAGAATGCGGTTGTCGAGCAGAGTCAGCAGGCCGCGGTCGTGCAGCGAGCGAATCAAACGCCCGAACCCCTGCTTCAGCGTAATCACCGCCGCCGGCACCTGGTACTGGAAGAAGGCGTTTCCGCCTTCCGCGTCGATCGACTTCACGCGCGCCGCCACCACCGGATCGCTGGGCACAGCGAAGGGCAGCCGATCGATAATCACGCAGCTTAGTTGCTCGCCCTGCACATCCACACCCTGCCAGAACGACGACGTGGCGAACAGCACGGCGTGTGGTGTCAGCCGAAACTCCTCAAGTAGTGCACTCTTCGGTGCGTCGCCCTGCAGTAGCATTGGATATTCGAGTTCACCCAGCAGACGGTGGTAGACCTCGTTCATCTGTGCATAGCTGGTGAACAGCACAAATGCGCGCCCGCGCGTCACCTCTAACAGGCGTCGAATCCGATCGGAAGCTTTTGCCGCAAACTGCGGCGTTCTCGGATCGGGCAGGTCCGGAGGGACATAAAATAGCGCCTGGTTCGGATAATCGTAATGCGATGGCAGCACCACCTCGCGCGCCCGTTCCACACCCAGCCGCCGTTTCATGTATTCGAAACCGCCGCCGACCGCCAAGGTCGCAGAGGTCAAAACTGCCGTTTCCAACGGCTCAAACAGTGTGCTCTTGAGAATCGGCGCCACGTCAATCGGTGTGGCCTGGAGGTAAACGTTGTGGCGCCTGCCGCCTGCAACCGCCCGCGACTCCCCCCCCATTTCTTTCGATTTCTCTGTCTCCCCGTGCCTCCGCGGTGAAAATCCCCGCCGTTCGATCCAGAACACAGTATTGCGATCTTCCGACTCCATCAGGAAGCCGAGCTGGACCTGCAACTGGCGCGCCCGCCGCGAAAAGGTGAAGACTTCTTCAGACTTGCTGGGAAGATTCTGCAGCTCTGAACCCAGTCGTTCCAGCGACTGGTTCAGCGCGATAAACTCGTCGCCATTCTCTTCCATGAACTCGCGGCGGTTTTCGAACGCGAATCGACCTTCGCCTGCCGGTAAAACCGAGAAGAAAAGTTGTGACCGATCCCGCAGACTCTTCAACGCTCCCATCACCTGCGTGGAAAGCATCTTGTTCCGGGTTAACGAGGCTTCGACATCGCGTACCAGTTCCTCGACTCGCTGATTGCTCACCGAGATGCCGAAGTAACTACCTGCAACATCTTCTAATTCGTGCGCCTCATCGAAAATCACCGCGCCGACATCCGGCAGAATGCCCGCATCAGGCGCGTACTCCGACGCCTGCTTGATCGCGAGATCGGCAAAAAACAGATGATGGTTCACGATGATGATGTCGCTCTCCATCGCCCGCCGGCGCATCTCGGTAATGAAGCAACTCTCGAAAGCGCTGCACTTCTGGCCCAGGCAAGTATCGGACCGCGCATCCAGTTTGTGCCACAAGGCGCTCGCTTCCGGCAGCGATGCCAGTTCCGCCCGATCGCCCGTGTGCGTTGTCTTCTCCCAGGCGGCAATCGCCCGGTAATGCTCGATCTCCTCGAGGCCTGAAAGCACAGGCTGATCGGTCAAGTCGTACAGCTTTTTCTTGCAGAGATAGTTATTTCGCCCTTTCATGTAGCAGACATTCAGTTTGCCTTCGCCATTCGGAAACAGTGCCTGCTCAAGAAAGGGAATGTCTTTGTAGAAAAGCTGCTCCTGAAGGTTCTTGGTTCCGGTCGAAATGATGACACGCTTGCCCGACCGGATCACCGGCAGCAAATAGGCCAATGTCTTGCCGGTGCCCGTTCCCGCTTCGACGATCAGATGCCGCTTTTCTTCGAGCGCCTGCTCGACCGCCTGCGCCATCTGCAGTTGTCCGCGACGGAACTCGTACGCCGGATGGGTCTTCGAAAGCGCGCCGCCCGGCGCGAAAAAGTTGTAGAGAGAAACGTCCTGATTCCGAACGTTGGAGCTTCCCGGAGGCGACGGATGAGAGAAAGAAGGCACGAAGTCTCTATAATAACCAGATTGCCGCTGAGTATCGCCGCGGATCCTAGAATCGAGCTTCTTTGTCCAGAAAACACAAAATCTACGCCGCGGCGACGGGACTTCCTGCGCACGGCTCAGGGCAGGCTCTAGCCGAGAGGAATGCACAGCACCCTCTCCTCGCCATTGTCGGTCGCCCCAACGTTGGAAAATCCACGCTCTTCAATCGCCTGGTTGGTTCCCGGCGCGCCATTGTCGGCGACGAGCCCGGCATCACCCGCGACCGTCTTTATGGCGACAGCGAATGGCGGGGCCGCGACTTCCGCGTCGTTGATACGGGCGGGATCATCCCCGAAGACAAAGACTTCATCCCCTCGGAAATCTTCCGTCAGGCCCGGGTCGCGCTCGACGAAGCGGCTGCCATCGTGATGGTGGTCGACGGTCGCAGCGAACTCGCTGCTCCCGACCTCGAACTCGTTCGGCTACTGCGCAAAACCGGGAAGCCCCTGTTCCTCGCCGTTAACAAGATCGACACCGGAAAGCAGGATGGCCTCGAAAGCGACTTCCACCGCCTGGGGGTGAGCGACATATTCTCTGTCTCCGCCGAGCACGGTGCCGGCATCGATGATCTGCTCGACGCCTTTCTCGCGATTCTTCCGCCGCAAGAAAAAAACCAAGAAAGGAACTTAGCCATACAGGATAGTGAGGTCGGGGAGGAGCCACGCATTGCGAACGTTGAACGCGAGGCGGGGGACGGTACGGCAGCTCAGCCGCCGACTGAAGACGATCGACTGGCGACTGATCTTCTGACAACGGATGCCCAGCGACCAACGACTGTTTCACCGCCGACGGAAGTAAAGATCGCCATCATCGGCCACCCAAACGTCGGCAAATCCACCTTGCTGAATCAGCTCACAGGCAGTTCGCGCGCCATCGTCTCTCCGATCCCAGGGACCACGCGCGATGCCGTCGACGAAGTCGTCGAACACGATGGCAAGACTTTCCGATTTATCGACACGGCCGGTATCCGCCGCAAGGGCAAAACGCACCTGATGGCCGAGAAACTCTCGGTCGTGATGTCCCGCAAGCACCTCGAGGATGCCGACATCGCGTTGCTTGTCATCGACGCGACCGAGGGCGTGAGCGCTCTTGACGCAACCATCGCCGGCTATGCGCATGAAAGCGGCCGGTCGATCATCATCCTCGTCAACAAGTGGGACCTGGTTACCACTGGCAAGAAGCGCGCCATCAGCCAGGCGCGAGCCGCGCGCATTCAGGACTCCAAGAGCCCCAACGACCAGAACATCTACCTGCAGCGCTTGCGTGGAGCGCTCAAGTTCCTGAACTACGCTCCCGTTTTATTCATCTCCGCCGCGAGCGGCAAAAATGTTGACAGGATTTTCCCTCTCATCGAAGAAGTGGCCGCCGAGCGCTATAAACGCGTCGGCACCGGAGAGATGAATCGCTTCCTCAAGACGATTGACTTCGAACGTGCCTCCGTACCCATGAGCAAGCGCGTACGAATTCTCTATCTGACGCAGGCCAACGTCGCGCCTCCCACGTTTGTCCTGTTCACGGACCGCGCCGTGAAGTTGCACTTCTCCTACCAGCGCTTTCTGGAGAATCAGATCCGCCAGGCTTTCGGCTTCGTCGGTACGCCGATCTGGATCAAGACTCGAGCAAGGGATTAACCACTGATTCATCCTGGAGACGGGGCCAAGGTGCGTTTCTACATCAACGTGCCTTTACCTGCACTCTCGATCGGAACTATATTTCCTAACCGATGACTCCCCCACGCGCTCTCATCCTTCTTCGTCCTCTGTTGACCCTGTGCATCGTGCTGATTCTCCTCGTACTCCGCTCGAATGCGCAGGCCGACCAACCCACTGCCGCTAACCTCGGGGCCCGCACCTGGTTCCAGGACGCCAAGTTCGGCATGTTTATACACTGGGGCGTCTATAGCGTTCTTGAGGATGGCGAATGGGTCATGCAAAACCGCAAGATTCCCATCGTGGACTATGAGAGATTGCCTTCCCAATTCAATCCCGAGAAGTTCAATGCCGCGGAATGGGTGGCCCTCGCCAAGTCGGCGGGCATGAAGTACATCACCATCACCAGCAAGCATCACGACGGCTTCGCCATGTTTGATTCCCAGGTCTCTGACTGGACCATCGTAAAGCGCACTCCCTGGAAAAAAGATCCGCTCAAAATGCTCGCCGATGAGTGCCACAAGCAAGGTATTCACCTGTCGTTCTACTATTCGCAACTCGACTGGCATAATCCGGATTACTATCCGCGCGGCCGCACCGGTGAAGCCGCCGGCCGGGCCGACGGCGGCGACTGGGACAAGTACCTCAACTACCAGGACGCGCAACTGCGCGAGTTGCTAACGAATTATGGCGAAATCAGCGGGATCTGGTTTGATGGCTGGTGGGACAAGCCTAAGGCCAATTGGCATCTCGACCGCACCTACAGACTCATTCACAGCCTCCAGCTTCAAACGCTGGTCGGCAACAACCATCACCAGGCCCCGGTTCCGGGCGAAGATATCCAGATGTTCGAGAAGGACCTGCCGGGCCGCAACACAGCGGGGTTCAACGCGGCCGAAAAAATTGGCGACTTGCCGCTGGAAACCGCCGAGACCATCAATACCGCGTGGGGATATAACGCCACTGATGACCACTTCAAGAGCACGCGCGATCTGGTCCAGTATCTGGTGAAGGCCGCTGGCAGCAACGCGAATTTCCTCTTGAACATTGGTCCGCGTCCCGACGGGACGATTCAGCCCGAGTTCGTCGAGCGCCTGCACCAGATGGGCGAATGGCTTGCGCAGTACGGCGACTCGATCTACGGCACGCGCGGCGGCCCGGTTGGCCCTCACCCTTGGGGAGTCACCACCCACAAGGGAAACAAGGTTTTCGTTCACGTCCTGGACTGGGCCGACCCGGCGCTGCTGCTGCCCCAACTGCCAGATCGGGTAACGGCCGCCTACACGCTAAAAGATCACGGCAAGGTCGAGTTCTCGAAAACCGACGACGGAGTGCTTCTGAAGCTGCCGACTCGCGCAGCCTCCGACTTCGATATCGTCATCGTTCTTGAGCAAGCACCTCGGTAGAGACGGGGCGCGCCGCGTTCCTACACAATTTCGCGCAGATCTACCTCTTCGCCAGTTCCTTCGGCAACAGCCCCACTCGATCCGCGCCTGCTGCCCGCGCTGTATCGATCACGTAGGCCACATATTCAAAATCGACCCCATCGTCGCCCTGCACAAACGCCACCTTCTCGGCGCGTTGCTTGAAGATGCCCGCCAACTGTGGTTCAAGGTCGGCCCAGCTGACCGGCCGCTCGTTGATCTTTAACTCCGGCACTGCTCCACTCTTTGTTTCTCCCAGCTGAACCACGATCGTCCGGACCACTTCCGGCGCCGCATCCGGATGTTCCGGAGGTTGCGGAATCTGGGCGTCCAGTCCCTGCCGGTGTGGCTCCTGTTCCGCCACAATCACCATGAAAATGATGATCAGCACCAGCAGCACATCAATCAGCGGAGTGACATTCATCTGCGGTGCAGACGCACCACTGCCTCCCAGCGACATTGCCATTTTCTCGGTCTCCTTGGGGGCACGCGGCGTGTCTTGTGGTATTGGACACCCGCTTTATCCGCGGAGTTCCTGCACGAGCGGAGTTACTTCAGTCAGGGATCGTTCTTTGTTGGTGGGGCTGAAGTTTTTTAGACCGAAGCCGTAGAATCAATGATCATTCCGTTCCGCCGGACGCGAAAGCACGACACGCTCCCGGCAAGGGAGCAATTCTTGATGCGCGTTGTGTACTGCTTCTTACTAGCGCTGTGGGTTTCTTTGTTCGCGGCAATGGCTCTCGCCCAGGACAACTATGAAATCCAGGTCTATGGTTCTGAACTAGTTCTTCCCAAAAACACCATGGTCGAAATCCATTCCAACTTCACTGCGAACGGGAGCAAAACCGTTGTCGATGGTGTCCAGCCCACCAATCACGCTATGCACGAAACGCTCGAAATCACGCAGGGATTCACGGACTGGTTCGAAACCGGCTTTTATGTCTTCAGTACCATCCAGCCTAACGGCGGATGGCAATGGGTGGGAGATCACATCCGGCCACGTTTCGCGATTCCGGTCAAATGGCATTGGCCGGTAGGGCTCAGCCTATCGCAAGAGATTGGTTACACGCAGGCGCGCTTCACGGGGGACACCTGGACCTACGAACTCCGCCCCATCATCGATCGGACCGTCGGCCCCTGGTACTTCGGTTTCAATCCGACCTTCGATCGCTCGCTTCACGGGCCGAGCGTGAGCAAGGGCTGGGAGTTCTCGCCGAACGTAAAAATCAGTTACGATGTCACGCGCAAGGTTGCGGCGGGAATCGAATACTACGGAACTACTGGCCCGGCGACGGAGTTTGATCCTCTGAACGAACAGCAGCACCAGATTTTTCCCACGATCGATCTCAACGTCTCACCGAAGTGGGAGTTCAATTTTGGTGTTGGTTGGGGACTCACTTCCGCCACCGATCACCTCATCGTGAAATGTATTGTCGGGCGCCGCTTCTCCTGGGCCCACGACAAAGGCGCGAAGTTGAAGTCCCCGCCCGCAACCAGTGCCGGCCAGTAAATCCTTGAGTTCGCGCGAATCATCCCGCGGGAACCGGCACCGTTGCGGGCGGTAACGGAGGCGTTGCAGGAGCCGGGTACAGTTGAGCACGCAAGGCCGGAAACCGCTCCGCAAAGAAATACATTGCGTAAGCGGGAAAGAATACTGCGATCGGCACGGAGATCAATCCCGCCAGATACAGAAGCGCGCCCAATAAAAGCACGGCCGCGACAATAGCAGCTGTAATCGTAAACACGCCCCAGCCGAACCCTGCCGCCTTTGCGCCAATGACCAGAACTACGCCCACGATTGCGATGGGAATGAGCACCACCACGACCACAATCGCACTGAGAATCCCGAAGAAAATTCCCGCCCCGATTGCCAGGATGACCTTCATGCCGAGATAGCCGGCAAATCCCCACGGATCGGCCTTCAGCGTGTCGAACAACCGGCGCCACCCTTCGAGCACACCAACGTTGTCCACGGCCATCACGGGAACGACAAAGTCTTTTGCCAGTACGTGGATCAAAAGCAACACGAGTCCGAAGGTCAGAAAAGCCGAAATCATGGGCAGGAAGGCCACGAGCAACGCCAAATCTGGCTCTTGATTTCTGCGAAGAACCGCCAGGACAGGAAGCAAGAGTGGCAGGAACAGCATGGCGGCTACCCCAAGGCTGATGATCGATACCGCGAGCTGCCATCCGAAGAATCGCAATCCCTGGCGTTGCCAGCGCTCCCAACTCGCGCTGAGCTCGCAACGCTTGCGTAGAACGGATTCAAACAGCATGAACCGGCTGATGCTCGAGATATAGACGAACACGAGTCCCAGTATCAGAAACCCGATGATTGCCACGATGATGATTCCTGCAATGGTTGCCGGATCCAATCCTAGCTGCGACAGCGGGTTGCCGGAATCCAGCAAATTTTGGGAATGGTGGCCCGGATGGGGAAGATTGCCCAAACCGCGAAAATTCGAGCACCCGCCGCCGGAACTGAGTTCCCCCGTCGCCAGCCCGAGTAGGGCGAGCCGCCACCATTGTCCGAACTGGAACGGCTCGGTTAATTGCTTGCGAGTGTGCTCAAAGGCGCTTCCCACGACATCCACGGCAGATTTCGGCACGGCACTCTCCGTTCTGCGAAAGGTCCCGGCTGCAACTTACTGCGGAGACGAAACAGCGTCAAATGAAATTCGTTTTCGCACTGAGATCGAAAATGCCGAAAAAAGAGGAGCGCTGCCTCCGCGCAGCCGGTCCGTACGGAAAAGCCGGCCGTCACTCATACCGCAGCGCTTCCACTGGATCGAGCTTTGAGGCTCGCAGCGCCGGGACCATGCCGCTAGCAACGCCAACCAGCAGAAGAACTCCGGTCGAGAGCAACACCGTCATCAACGAGATTTTCAAATGAATGTCACCCTTGCCGGACTCGTCCTCGAAAAGCGGGCCCATCATCGGTAACGTACCCACCGCTGCCGCGATGGCGTAAGAAATCAGGATTCCAATGGCTCCGCCGAGCAACATGATCAGAAGGGTCTCTGCCAGGAATTGCATCTTGATGTGCCGCTTGCGGGCGCCTAGCGCGCGCCGCAGCCCGATCTCACGAATCCGTTCGTCTACCGACACCAGCATGATATTCATCACGCCTACGCCGCCGATGCCCAGCGTCAATGTTCCTACAAATGTCAGCAACACTTGCAGTCCGATGGTCAGCCCGTCAATGATCGGCCGAAACTCGTCACGTCCAAACATCTGGAAAGCTTTTTTGTCTGTGGGAGAAAATTGCTGGCGGGTCGCAACGGCGGCCAGCACCTGTGCCATGGCCTTTTTCTCGAACTGGGGCGCGATCGGAGCAAACACCAGCACAGCAGCGTAGCGCGTGTTCCACAGATCGCCCGCTGCGGAGTAGGGAATCCAGGCCGAGTCGTCGTCGCTCGAAAAATAGTTGCTGAGCTGGATCTTGCGCTCCATCACCCCGATTACCGTGAAGCGCTGGCCGCCGATCATCACCATCTCGCCAACCGCCGGCCGGCCGCCAAACAATTGTTCGCGCAAGCGTCCGCCAAGAAACACCACGTGCCGTCGCTCCAGCGAATCGCTGGCATTGATCCAGCGTCCTTCGGACGGGACTTCGTTGCGCATCTCGCCGTATTCCGGGCAAACTCCGCGAATCGCCGCTGTCCCAACCATGCGGTCGCCATAGCTGATTCCCGGCCGTCGTACAGTTTCAAGGCACGCGTACCTCACTAGTGGAGCGTCCGCCTTGACCATCTCGACGTCCGCTTTCTCCAGCAAGACCTTCTTGCCGGCGCGCTGCCCGCCCGGCTGCTCGCTGGTCTGCTGTGGCCAGCAGATCACCACGCTCTTGCCAAAAGCGTCGAAACCATTCACCAGCACCGAGCGAAAGCTGTTTCCGTAGGCAATGAGCAATGTGACCGTCGCAATGCCCCACACAATGCCAAGCATGGTGAGCGCGCTGCGCGTGCGATTCCGCTTCAACGCGATCCAGGCTTCGGAAATGATCTCGGTCAACATAAGACCAGCTGCTAGCCTCTAGCCGCTAGCTCTTAGCCAAGAACCCTTGCCCTTTCCCTTAGGTTCAGTGCGGCAGGCGAACCGCCTTGCGAACGACTCTTCCACCAAACTGAGAACCGACAACTGGGTACTGAGAACTGGTCTTTTCATCCCCCCGCCTCGTAGCGCAATGCCTCGATCGGATCAATCGAAGCCGCGCGCCGTGCCGGATAAAGTGCCGACAATACCGCGATCATGCCCAGCAACAAGCACGAGAGCACTCCCGTCTTCCAGGTTGGCAGCAATCCCGCAAAGAAATCCGGCATCGGCATGAGATCCACCAACGCGCATATGCCATACGCGATTCCTAGCCCGACCGCGCCGCTGAGAAAAGCGATCAGCAATGCTTCGAAGAAGAACTGCCGCAGAATCTCAGCGCCCCGGGCGCCCAACGCCTTCCGTACTCCGATCTCGCGCGTTCGCTCGCGCACCGCTACCAGCATCACATTCATCACACCGAGGCCGCCGAGCACCAACGTCACCAATCCAACAGCTCCAAGGAAATACTTCATGCCGTTCGTCATGGTCTCGAAGGCTTTCGCTTCCTGCACCGTGTCCCAGATCGGGCAAGCCTCTTTGTCATGTGGATCGAAATTGTGTTGTCGTCCCAGAACTCGACGCACCTCGAACTTGCATTCTTCGTGTTGTCCCACGGACTTCGGCGTCACTAACAACTGGTCGAAGGTGTACGGCGTGCCAGGAGGCTTATCGGGAAAATCGCGGCGCATCGCGCCGAAGGGAACAAAGATTTTGTTCACGTCCCATCCGTCATAGCTGGAATCCTGCTTCTTCTTCGCCATGACCCCGATCACCCGATAGGGAATGTCATTCAGATATAGCGTTTCCCCCACGGCGGTCGCACCATGCGGGAACAACTGCTTCGCTGCGTCGGTGCCGAGAAACGCCACGCGGCGTCCCTCGCGCTGATCGTCCCAGTTGTAGAAGCGACCGTCGCCAACGTCCAGCGTGCGGATGTACCCAAACGGCGGCATCGATCCGGTCACAAGCAATGCGGCGGCATTGAAGTTGCTGTGCGTTTGCACCGTATCCTGTTCCAACTCCGGAATTGTGTACTCGCAGTCGGGAGTCTCCGCTGCCAGTGGAATTAGGTCGGCATCTTCCCAATGCACAGCACGCCCTGCATGCTGCCCGCCCGCCTGTAGACTCGTCCGGCCGTGAAAAACGATCATCACGTCTTTCCCGAGGTTCCGCGCCTGAATTTCCTGGCCCTTGCGCAGGCCCTCGCCGGCCGCCACCATCAGCACGATCGACACGATTCCCCATGCAATTCCGAACATTGTGAGAAATGTGCGCAGCTTGTGGGCCCACAGCGTACGCAGAACATCGCCAATGAGATCGCGCAGAATCATCGTCTGGTTGGACGTGGGCAGAGATCGAACGTCACCGCTGACAACTCCGCCCAACGTCCTTACTCAGCGGTACGCAAATTGCGTGGAATTTGTTGCAAGAGAAATATTTCGAAAACCCCTTAGTAGCTTGCGAAACAGTGTCGCCTTTTAGCTGGCAATGACTGCGAACCGATGGATTTACGCTACTGTGACCGCCCCGACCCGATTCACCCATTCATCAAAATCGCGCAGTGCCGCCTCGCATTGCATCCGGTGTCGTTGCTGCCGATCGCGCACCCGCTTTTCTAAAGCCGGCAACAGATCGAACGTGATATTCGCTGGCTGGAAGTTCTTCGCATCCGCCCGCGTAACGTAGTGCACGAGCGATCCGAACGCGGATGCCCGCGGAGGCGCGACCGGCTCCCCACCCGAAGCCAGCGCGGCTGCGTGTATCCCTGCCATCAATCCCGTGGCGATCGATTCCACGTACCCTTCGACTCCGCAAATCTGTCCCGCAAACAAGATTCGCGGGCGAAATCTCATCTGCAGTGTGTCCCGCAAAAGTGTCGGTCCATTGATGTACGTATTGCGATGAATCTGACCGTAACGTAAAAACCGCGCACTCTCGAGTCCCGGAATCAATCGCAACACGCGACCCTGATCGCCAAACTTCAAATGATTCTGGAAGCCCACCAGGTTGTACGAATCCGCCCGCAGATTTTCCTGACGCAGTTGTACGACGGCATGCGGTGGTTTGCCCGTTCGCGGATCGCGCAATCCCACTGGCTTCATCGGACCAAAGCGCAACGTGTCACGCCCGCGGCGGGCAATCTCTTCGATCGGCAAACAGCCTTCGAAGTAATTCAGCTTCTCCCAGTCGCGTTCTTCCACCGATTGTGCCGCGACCAGTGCATCGTAAAAGCGGTCATACTCTTCCCGCGACATGGGGCAGTTGATGTAATCAGCGGTGCCCTTGTCATAGCGCGCTGCCAGATACACCTTCGACATATCGATCGAGTCCGC
>Ga0210409_10000729_pt1 | contig 48854 bp, 42 predicted proteins | sample IncBWH17MmetaG_FD_161649 | JGI IMG/M metagenome (GOLD analysis project Ga0210409, IMG submission 161649) | Forest soil microbial communities from Barre Woods Harvard Forest LTER site, Petersham, Massachusetts, United States - Inc-BW-H-17-M | ecosystem: Environmental > Terrestrial > Soil >... | reverse complement strand
GAGCGCGATCTCGCCCGGGAGGAACTCTTTCGCCGCCTCTACGAAGAGCGCGAACTCAACAAGGACAAGGTTCAATTCCGCGCGCAGCTCGCCGAGTACGAAAAATATGCAGCTCTCGCGCAACTGGCCCTCGGCGCCGCACACGAAATCAACAACCCGTTGCTCGGCATCCTGTCACACCTGGAACTTCAGTTAAAAGACACCGAGGAACCCGAGCAACACAAGGAAATCGAGCAGTGTATCGCCGGCGCAAAACGAATTTCTTCGACATTGCGCGGTCTCGTGAACTACGCCCGTCCTGGCCCTCTGCTCCTCAGCAAGATCAGCTTGTATCGCTTGACAGCCGACACCATGGCCTTCATCGAGCACCAGCCGATGCTGCGCGGAAAACTTCTCAAGAACGACGTGCCGCAAGACCTGCCGCACATCCGAGCGGACGCGAACCAACTTTCACAGGTCATCATGAATCTCTTGCTCAACGCCGCCGAAGCCACGCCCGAGGGCGGCACGATCACCGTCGCGGCAACCAAGCTGACCTACGTCGACATGATCGAGATTCGCGTCACCGACACAGGATGCGGCATCCCCCGCGATATTCTCGCGCACGTCTTTGAGCCATTTTTTACCACCAAGCGCGGGCGCGGCACCGGCCTGGGACTCAGCATCTGCCAGGCTTATGTTCGCAGCCATAACGGCGAAATTCGCGCGGATAGCGTGGTCGATCACGGCACGACGCGTGACCCTGACCTTGCCCATCCGCCAGGAAGAAACAAACCAAACTCAGAAGGAGGAATCGGAAATCGTGGTCTGAAAAAGGTTCTGGGCTTTCGGCTCCGGGCTTTCGGCTTTGGGCTTTTCGGCTCTGGGCTTTCGGCTTTCGGCTCTGGGCTCTCGGCTTGGTCTTCGCCTGTGCGTCAGATAGCGAGCTTCGCCAAGAACGATTTGCCTCCACTTCTAGTGGGCTCCGGTTTGGAGATCGCAATCGACGAGCAACTCAGGCTTGAGATCTCCATCAAGGAGGCGGTTCGTATCAGGGCACGCCTTCAGGCGTGCCGTATCGTCCGTCGTCGTGAGCGCCTTTAGGCGCGGCCCAGAGCCCGACCTTAAAGTCCAAAGCCGAGAGCTGGAGCCAAACAACGAATACCGAATACCGGATTTTCCATGTCCTACTCTGTCCTGGTTGTCGATGATGAAGATCTCACGCTCCGCACGGTTTCGCGCGGACTGCGCGAAGAAGGCTTTGAAGTCTTCACCGCTGCCTCGGGGGGATGCGCTGAAGACCTTCGTCAACGAGAAACCCGATCTCACGCTCCTCGACATCGTGCTGCCTGGCCTTGATGGCGTCGAAGTGCTGCGCCGCATGAAGCAGCAGAATCCCGCCGCCATCATCCTCATGATGAGCGCCTACCACATGGTCGACCGCGCCGTAGAAGCCATGAAGGCGGGCGCATACGACTACCTCATCAAGCCGTTCCATCTTGCGGCCGCTACGATTTCGGCAAGGTGGTCACTCAGAACGAAGCCACGAGCCGCGGGCTCGAAGTCGCGCGCAAAGCTGCCGACGCCGACCACACCACCATCCTGCTCATGGGAGAGAGCGGTACCGGCAAAAGCGTCTTCGCCAAGGCGATTCATTACGCGAGCCCGCGCGCCGCCATGCCGCTGCTTGAGATCAACTGCGCAGCCTTGCCCGATACGCTCCTGGAAAGTGAACTCTTCGGTTTTGAGCCGGGCGCCTTCACCGACGCGCGGCGCCGCAAAGAAGGCCTGCTCGAGCGCGCCCACGGCGGCACGCTCTTCCTCGACGAGATCGCCACCATGTCCCCTAGCGTCCAGGCCAAACTCCTCGGCGTGCTCGAAGAAAGCACCTTCATGCGGCTCGGTGGGACCCGGCCGATCAAAATAAACGTGCGTCTCATCGCCGCGACTAATGCCGACCTTAAAGATTCCGTCGCCCGCGGCGCCTTCCGCGAAGATCTTTACTATCGCCTCAATGTGGTGCCGCTCTACATTCCCCCTCTGCGCGAGCGCAAAGAAGACATCGTGCCCCTTGCGCTCGATCTTCTGCAGCTCTTCAATCGAGAACTCAGAAAAAGGTTCACCGGATTCACCCCCGCCGCCGCTGAGTTGCTGCAGCAATATTCGTGGCCAGGCAACATTCGCGAGCTGAAGAATGTCATCGAGCGCACCATGATCCTCGCGCCCGAAGGCGACATCGACGCCACTACACTTCCTGAAGAGATTCGCGAGCACGCCCGTGCCACCGAGGCATTAGGAAAGGTTCAAACCGATCCCTCCGATCTCGATATTTCACCCACCGGGCGTAAGCTCGTCACCCTGCGCGAGCTTGAAGACGACTACATTCCGGAAGTCTTGAGCGCAACCGGCAATAATAAGACTCACGCCGCCCGCATTCTCGGCATTCACCCCACATCGCTGTTGCGCAGACTGAAAAAAGATTCCGCCGCCGACTGAGGAATCATTTGTTGTTCGGTGTTCGGTCTTGCGTGTTCGTTCGGGTTCCCGGCCTCGGATGTTCGCGTGGAGCCGACGCCGGGGTCCCAGCGCGCCCGCTTTCGAGTTGGGGTGGAGGTGCCCTCGTTTTCCCGGCGGGGCGTAGCTCCGCAGTTGGCCGGTCGCCTCACACCCGCGCCGCAGCTCTCGAGATCAGCTCATAGCTCGCAGCCCAAGCACTCCCCTCTACAATGAAACCAATGCCCACTCTCCAAATCCGCGCGGCCGAACTCAAAGACGCCGAAAAACTCACCCGTCTCGTTAATCGCGCCTTCGTCGCGGAGAGTCCTTATATTGCCGGCGAACGGATTAACGTGGACGGCATGCGCGAACTGCTCGCGCGCGGCACGTTTCTCCTCGGAGAACTCGACGGCGCCCTCCTCGCCGGGGTCTTCATCGAGCGCCGGGGCGAGAATGCCCACATCGGCTTGGTCTCGGTCGACCCTGACCGCCAAGGCGAGGGCTTTGGATTACGCATCATGTCGGCCGCAGAAGCCTACTGCCGGCAGGCCGGTTTCCCTGAGATGGAGCTGCGCTTCATCAATCACCGCGCCGAGCTGCAACACTTCTATGCCCGCTGCGGCTTCGCCCCCACCGGACGAATCGAATCTCCCGAGCCTGCCCGTGCGAAAGTTCCCTTTCATTTTGTGCAGATGGCAAAGGCCCTGATCTGATCAGGCGCCCATCCAAAAACCACCTCGGCGTCAGACTTATGGGCAGACTCCCGTGAGCGCTAACTCAAGCAGGAGAGGCTGGAAGATGACCTCGCGACCACTGTCTCGGCGGTAACTTCCGAGTAGCCGAACCTGGCGCGAAGCGCCTTTTCAACCGAGTCCCACTGGTCTCCTCTGAGGTTGCGATGTTGTATTTGTTCTAAAACCCGTGAGAGCATGGCGGCATGAAATTGATTCGACTTGAATGCATCCTGCCGGCGGTCATGAGTGCGGCACTCTTTGTCAGTGAAGTTCATGCCTTTTCGGGATTCCAGAATTCTCAGGTCTCGGCCCACGGATCAACGGCGACGCAGGCAGACGGCTCTCACGATTTCGATTTCCTCATCGGTGATTGGAAAGCGCATGTTCGTCGACTCCCCGAACGCTTGAAGGGTTCGAATGTTTGGGTCGAATACGATGGCATCTCGAATCACAAAAAGCTGCTCGACAGCAACGCTAATTTTGAAGAGTTCGACGTTTCCAGTCCCGATCACAAACTCCGTATAAAGGCGCAAACGCTCCGACTCTATAACCCCGAATCGCATCAGTGGAGCATTTACCTGGTGGATCTGGACAAAGGTACTCTCGATCTTCCGCCTGTTGTGGGCCAGTTTAACGGAAAGCGAGGCGAATTCTACAACCAGCAAACTTGGGAAGGCCGCGCAGTCCTGGTGCGCTATGTCTGGCTCAACATTTCACCTAAATCATCGCGAATGGAACAGTCTTTTTCGTCAGACGGTGGGAAGACATGGGAAGTTAACTGGATATGTGAGCTCTCAAGATGAGTATCGCTATCCTAGTAGCTCGACAGAAAGCTCATGGAACCAACATTTATCTCCTTAATCTGCTCGAAGAGGCGAAAGGTTGTGACAAAGCGAAAATCGGCCGATCGCAAAAGCCGCTGCTAACTTTCACACTCTTCTACTCTTACCAGTTTTTGGTTATCTTTAAGCTATTGTTAATCCATCCCAAAAAGCGAAGGTGTTCCACCTGGAACATCAGGCAAATTTGCGCAAGCCGCCCTCGCAACATACGCGGCTCGACGCACTCACGGAACTTCCATTTCGCCGCTCCCGTACCAAGGTCAGGAGCCCTTCATGAAACAGATCCTCTTCGTGTCTTTGATCCTGGCGACCTGCATCGCGCGCGCCGCCGACGTTGCTCAAGCTTCGGCGGAGGTTCAGGAGAAGTTCGCGCCCGGAGGGTTCGTTCGTCTGCATCTAAGTCCGGGTGGTTACACGATCCGGGCCGGCGATCCCAATACGATTCACATCAGCTACCACGCCGCCAACTCCGACCAGGTCAAGCAAGTGAAAGTGAAAATTCGCGCGGGCAGCACGAGCGCCGACGTGTTCATCTCCGACACCCCGCACAACAATTTTCGCGCGACCATCGAAGTTCCCGCGCGCACCGATCTGCGCGTGCGCCTGTTCGCCGGCGAAGTGGTGGTCGAAGAACTCGAAGGCGACAAGGACGTCGAAGTTGACGCGGGCCGCATCGAGATCCGCATCCCGAACCCCGACCTTTATGGACGACGCGACGCGTCCGTACACGCCGGCAGCATCGAAGGCTCCGCCTTCTCCGTCTCCAAGGGAGGACTGTTCCGATCGTGGGAGCAGAAAGGGCCGGGCAAGTATCGCCTGCACGCGCACGTCGCAACTGGCGAGATCAGCCTCGTCCGTGCACCGTAGTCTTTCCCAGTGACGCGCTGCCGACGCGAAGTACTGGCTTGACGCGCGCCGCGTGCTCGACCTATCCTCCCCTGCTGAGGCGCTCTATGCTCGGCAATCGCTCGTGGGACGAGTGGATCGCGCAGTACTCTACCAGCCACCAGAATCCTGTCAACCGGATCTGTCACACCATAGGAATTCCGCTGATCGTTCTCTCGCTGATCTTCTTAGTGGTCACCTGCTTCGTTCACCGACTCTGGCCGATCGCCCTCGGACTGTTCATCGTGGGATGGATCTTCCAATTCGTCGGCCACGCCTTCGAAGGCAAGCCGCCCGAGTTCTTCTCCGACTGGCGTTTCCTGCTGGTGGGCACACGCTGGTGGGCCGCAAAAATTCGCGGACGAGTCTAAGCTCGTCCGCGTGTCCCCTCAGAATCGGTCTCGAGCAGCCTAGCTTTTTCCTTCCGCGGCCTTCTCCGCTTTCGCCCGCACGAAGGCGTAGTTCAGCTGTGGCAGCGGATTGAACTCGGCTGCCTTCTTCGCGTAGTCGTGCGCCTGTGCGCTGTCACCCTTGCCCTGGTAGGCGAGGCTCATGCGATAGAGATTCATGGGGTCTTGTTCGTTGGCCTGCTGCAGTTCGTCGATCGCTTTGGCGTAGTCTTTCTGCGCGAGCGCGATTCGTCCTGCGAGTTCGTGACTCAGCTTGATGCGACCCGCACCCTTCGACGCCTCTGCTCCCTGCCGGTAGGCTTCGCCGTGTGTCTTCGCCGACGCGTAGTCTTTCTTCGCGATGGCAACGACCGCAAGGTTGAATTCATTCTGGAGACGGGCGTTGTCTTTGATTTCCTGCGATGAGTTGGAGTTCTGTGTCACTTGCAGCGAGCGCGCGAAGGCCTTCGCGGCTGGGTCGTATTTCATCTCGTCCATCAGAATTGCGGCGCTCGCCTGAAGATCGGCTGCCATCGATACCGAGTCGTTCTTCTTTTCGGCGACGGCATACTCTTTGTCGATCGCCGCCAACGCTTTGTCGTATTGCTTGCCGTCGGAGGCCAACACCGCCATCCCGAAGTAAGCGTTGCGCAGTTCGCCATCGTTGCGCGCCTGATCGGCCATGGCCTGCAATTCCGTGGCGGCTAAGTCAGGCTGTCCTTTGTAGGTGTAGTCCGCCGAGAGGCCGAGATGCGATGCCATGAAATGAGGATCGATTGAAAGCGCCTTCTTGTATTGCGCAATCGAGTCGTCGTAGCGACCCATCTTCAACAACAGCTCAGCATACGAATCGTAGGGGTTGGGGTCGTTCGGAATCAGCTCGACATACTTTTTGAAGGCCTGCTCGGCTGCTGCGTAGTTGCCCTGCTGCCGGTAACTGTAGCCCAGGATATTGTAAGCGGGTGAGAAGTTCGCCGAGATTTCAGTCGCCTTTTTGTAGTGCGCGATGGCTTCTTCCAGTTGCTGCTGGCCAAAATAAAAATTACCCGCCGCCAGCTGCGCGCGCTCGTCGTTCGGATACGCGGCGACCAGCTTGTCCAGATAATCCTTCTGCTTCACCACTTCGGCGTTCGCGCCGGCTTCGCCGGCCAGGATCATGAGCTTCTCGCCTTCGGAAGCCTTGTCGGCTAACACAGAGGCCTTCAACTGGTGCGCGAAAAATTCTTTTGCTGTCGGAGAGTTGTTGGCCCGGGCCAGTTCGGCCGAGGCGAAGTCGGGATCGAGGGCAAGGGCTTTATCAAAATGCTGGAGCGATTCCTGTCCGAGCAAACGATCGGAGAGGTCCCGTCCCGCGAGGAATTCGTTCTTGGCTTCGTCGGACTTGGTGGTGATGGGAATCTTTCCATCGGAGGCGGAGGCCACGTTGGTAGTGGAGGTTTTGTTGCACGCTACGAGTACGAACGTTGCGAGAAGCAGAACCGCGAGCGTTGCCGGCCGAATTGATTTCTTTAGGCACATAGGATGCTCCTTGCGCGATCGCTGGGAATGTCACCACGCAGTAAGAACAAGAACTGTTTGCAGATCGCCCCGGTGTTGCTAGACGGAGAGGGGTGGGTTTGGATAGCAGAAGGCATTGGAAAAGGGGAGACTGCGTCCGAAATCGTCCACATAACAACGCAACAAAGACAAAGGAGGCCTGTCGAGGAACTGTGATCCCAGATATTGTTCCAGGGCACTTGCCCGACGTCGATTGCGATCACCGACCGCTCTGCGACGGCGCGTGCGTGCGACGAGAGCCGCGGATTTAGGGATCCGAAGTCCCGTGCTGGAACGCCACTTCGTGAGTCCCGGAATGAAACCCTGAACAACGACGCACAGACGGCCGCGGAAAAGGTTGGGCTTGACCTCGAACCGTATTTCTGCAATTATCGAAATATGGCTGGCAGGGACCAGGACAACGTCGCGCGCTACGCCGATATGTTTTCGGCCATGGGTACCGAGGCACGACTGCGGATCATGCAGCTGCTGCTGCAGGCGCATCCGGAGGGCCTGGTGGTGGGCGAAATTCAGGAGGAGCTGGGAATTCCGAATTCCACGCTCTCTCATCATCTCGACAAACTGAGGAACGAGGACCTGGTACGCGTGAGCCGCGAGAGCACGTTTTTGCGCTATACGGCCAATACCGAAGCTCTTCAGGAAGTGCTGCAGTTTCTTTATGCGGAATGCTGCACGCGCAACAAAGCCGTGCGGCCTCGAGACATCGTACAAATTCGAACCTAGGAGTGGTTATGCCTGAGACAGCAACTACGGCCAGCAACAAGAGAGAGACTGCCACGAAGAGTGAGTTTGACTCGACAAGCGACGTCAAGGCAGTCGTAAAGGAGAAGTACGGCCAGGCGGCGTTACGGGTGAAAAGCGGAGGAAGCTCCTGCTGCGGCGCAACCGCGGCGCGAGAATGTTGCGATCCGATCACCGCGAATCTCTACGATTCGGCACAGGCGGCACAGCTTCCGGAAGAAGCCATGCTGGGGTCGTTGGGCTGCGGAAACCCGACCGCGCTGGCGCAGTTGCAGCCAGGCGAAGTGGTGCTCGATTTGGGGTCGGGCGGCGGGATCGACGTACTGCTTTCGGCGCGGCGCGTGGGGCCATCGGGAAAAGCCTATGGCCTCGACATGACGGACGAGATGCTCGCGCTTGCGAACCAGAACAAAGAGAAGGCGGGTGTGACCAACGTGGAGTTTCTGAAAGGGGAAATCGAAAACATTCCACTGCCCGACAATTCCGTGGACGTCATCATTTCGAATTGCGTGATTAACCTTTCGGCGGACAAGGATCGCGTGCTGCGCGAGGCGTTTCGCGTGCTGAAGCCGGGCGGGCGATTTGCCGTGTCGGATGTGGTGACACGTGGAGAGATTGCGCCCGAGATCCGGAAGAGCATTTTGCTTTGGGTGGGCTGTATTGCGGGCGCGCTCGATGAGCAGGACTATCGCGAGAAGCTGGCGCGAGCGGGATTCGAGAAGATTGATGTCGAGCCGACGCGAGTCTATCGGGTCGAAGACGCGCGTGAATTTCTGGCTGGGCAAGGATTGGACGTGGACGCCCTCGCGCGGGCCGCGGACGAGAAGTTTATGAGCGCGTTTGTACGCGCGGTGAAGCCGGTGAGCTCGGTTCGACCGAACGCAAAGGCGTGCTGCGGGCCGAGCTGCTGCAACGGGTGACGCTTTGGGCTTTGGGCTCTGGGCTTTGGGCGCCGAGGCCTGCACGCCTCGCCTTAGGCGGGGCAAGCCCGTCCGTACGGAGGAAGAGTATGCGAGAGCACTACAACGTTCTATTCCTGTGCACCGGGAACTCGGCGCGCTCCATCATGGCTGAGGCGATTCTCAACTTCAAAGGGCGGCCGAATTTCACGGCTTACAGCGCGGGTAGTCATCCCTCGGGATCAGTTCGTCCCGAAGCCTTGCATCAGCTGGAAATCGCGCGCCTCCCGACAGCGGGCTTGCGGAGCAAGGCCTGGGACGAATTCTCACGACCGGGAGCACCCGAACTGCATTTCGTGTTCACGGTGTGCGACAACGCCGCCAAGGAAGTCTGCCCGGTATGGCCGGGGCAGCCGATGACCGCCCATTGGGGGATCCCGGATCCAGCCGAGGTGCGAGGATCTGCGGAGGAAATCGAGCGGGCTTTCCGCGAAGCTTTCTTCCTGCTCGACCGGCGGATCAGTCTTTTCCTCAGCCTGCCGTTGGGCAGCCTCGATCGACTGGCGCTGAAGAAAGAACTGGACAACATCGGCCAGACGATGAAGCCGGTGCATCCCGGGCAATAGCCGGCCGGCAGCGCCCGAGCAATTGGAGAATCCTAAGGATGAACACATCCAGCCATCTCAGCTTCCTCGATCGATACCTGACCGGTTGGATCTTCGCCGCGATGGCCGCCGGCGTTCTGCTGGGCTGGCTCGTCCCCGGAACCGTGCCGCTCCTGAACCGCTTCGGCGTCGGAACAACCTCGATCCCGATTGCGATTGGACTGATCGTGATGATGTACCCGCCCTTCACGAAGGTGCGCTTCGAAGAACTGCACGAAGTCTTCCGCAACCGGCGCATCCTCGGCCTCTCGCTCCTGCAGAACTGGATAGTCGGCCCGATTGTGATGTTCGTTCTCGCGGTCACGTTCCTGCACGCCTACCCTGAATACATGGCCGGCTTGATCATGATTGGCCTGGCCCGCTGCATCGCGATGGTGATCGTCTGGAACGAACTGGCCAAAGGGGACACGCAATATGCGGCCGGGCTGGTCGCCTTCAATTCCCTGTTTCAGGTTTTCTTTTATTCCATCTACGCGTGGTTGTTCATCACGGTACTTCCGGCGAAACTTGGGCTGCGGAGCGCGGTCGTCAACGTCTCGATCGCGCAGATTGCGCAAAGCGTCGCCATCTATCTGGGAATCCCGTTTCTGGCCGGTTTCCTGACGCGCACATGGCTGCTGCACGAGAAGGGGCGCGACTGGTACGAACAGCATTTCATTCCGCGAGTCAGCCCACTCACGCTCATCGCTTTGCTCTTCACCATTGTGGTGATGTTCTCATTGAAGGGCGAGTACATCGTGCGTCTTCCCTTGGATGTTCTGAGAATCGCGCTACCGCTGCTGATCTACTTCGTGGTGATGTTTCTGGCGTCGTTCTACATGGGTAGGAAGCTGGGCGCGGATTACTCTAAGACCACCACCCTGGCATTCACTGCAGCCTCGAACAACTTCGAACTGGCGATCGCGGTGGCTGTCTCGGTGTTTGGGATCAACTCGGACGCAGCCTTCGCAGCAGTCATCGGACCCTTAGTTGAAGTGCCGATGATGATCGCGCTGGTCAACGTGGCGTTCTACTTCCAGCGACACGTATTTCAACCCCAGCAGGCCTGATCACCAGCGCTATCCCGCCAACCAGATGCGCCAGACAAATAGAGCCAGGTAGCTCGCCGCGAGAAAACAGAACAGTGACGTCAGCAGCACGTGTCCTACGACGAACATCTTCCCTTTCGGCCAGTCGGTATGCGAGAAGTATAAAGCGTCGACCAGGATGCGGGCGGTCCAATAGACGCCGATAAAAGCCGCCAATCCTAGCGCCGCTCGATCACCGCGAAGCAGTTCGGAATGCAACGCGAGCGTCAGCGTTCCGAAGGCGATGATGGTGAGCACCGTGAAGCTGCTCTGCACCCAGACGAATTTGCGGTTGAACGGAGTCAGGAACTTCAAGTTCTCCTTCCAGCCGAGACGCGCAGGCACTTGGGCGCTGGCGACCAGGATGACGAAGTGCCCGGCTCCGGCGAGCCAGAGGTCGAGATCGAAGAGACGGTGGATGAGCGGCATAAGTTCAGGTCTTAGATCTCAGGTCTCAGGCCTGAGGTTTCGACTTTCCCAGCTTCGCGTTTCAAGTTGCAAGCTTTCAGTCGTTGCAAGTTTCGAAGCCTGTCACCGAAATATTGAAGCGCCCCAAGCAAGTCGACGGTTATAACGCTCCGACCACCTGCATGAAGGGAAGCACGACATTCCGCAGGAAGGGCGGATGGAAAAGCCAGAACGCCGGACCTGCCGTGAACAAGGCGGTAAACAGCCAGCCGCGAGGGCCGCGGCGCAAGTGCAGGCGCTTTCCAAGACTTGATCGTTCGAATGCGACGCCGAAACCCTGCAGCAGGAAATACGTGGTGGGCAATCCATAGCCTCCGCGGGCGGGGAAGGAGATCACAAAGTCGTGAATGAGTCCGGACGCCACAAACACAGGAAAGCTGGAAGCCCCGGCACCGATTCTGCCATGGAGCGGTTGAAAGATGAGGTCGTGGCCAAGCTGGCGGAAGCCGAGGTTCCAACGCTTCCCCCAGAATTCGCTGAGCGAAGTGGAGAGGATGGGCGCCGCCATGATCGGCTCTGCGGCGACTCCGCACGCCTGCCAGATCAGCGCCACCATATGAAATGTTCCAAAGTGCGCGAGTAACACCATACCGATGAGGCCGATCCATGCGCGCAGCAAAGGTTGACTGACGGGAACTCGGCGGGCGACCATCCACAACAGCAACGCGCCGGAAATGGTTTTCGAGCATGCCCAGATCCACTCGCGCAATGCGGGCGCGGGGACGCGCCGGTGTGCATCGAGGAACGATTCGGCGTCCATGCCCGGCCAAGCCAGCAGGTAGCCGGCTGAGCGCCACGGGGGAGCCTGCGCTCGGGCTGACGATCTCCACCAACTGGCCCATTTCAGCGCCGCGTAAATCGCCATGGCCAACCCCCACATAAACGCCCATGGGGGCAGCCGGTCGCGGACCAACAAGGCGACAAGGAAAACCAGGGCGAGAGGGGCCCATGCGATCCCAGGCGAAGGTAGAACGGTTTCTGCGGGCGGAGTGTTCGCAGCTGTCGGCATGGGCGCGGGCAAGATGGGACTAATCTACATGGGAAAAGAAAAACCCGCCTAAGCGGCGCTTAAGCGGGATCTTCGGTGTGCAGGGCTCGCAGGGCGAGCTGGCAGATTGTTGTTACTTACAGACGATGCTGGGATTGTCCTTCGCTAGATCGAGGCAGGCTTTATGCTGCTGGGCTCGCTTGGCTGCATCGCCCACACTTCCGTTCGCGCCATTGTCGATCACGGGCCGTCAGGATGGTTATGAGCTACATATACCAACAACTCAGTGCCGGAGACGTGGCAATCCTCAAACAGCTGCTTCAGGTTTTTGGCGAAGCGTTCGGGGATAGGCGTGCATACCAAAGCGCCGTGCCGCGCGATGAGTATTTGCGATCGCTGCTGACGAAATCCCACTTTACCGTTGTGGTCGCGCTCGCTGGTAACGAGGTTGTCGGCGGGCTGGCGGCTTACGTGTTGGAAAAATTCGAACAAGAACGAAAGGAGATTTATATTTACGACCTCGCAGTCAAAGAGCAGCATCGCAGAGAGGGTATCGCAACAAAATTAATCAACGAGCTCAGACGAACCGCTCGCGAGCGGGGCGCTTACGTCATCTTTGTCCAGGCCGACAAGGTGGATGACGCCGCGATCAAACTCTACCAGTCACTGGGAACAAGAGAGGACGTATTCCATTTTGACATTGCACCGTGACCGGACGTCGCAACGACCGAATGGGGTCATGCGTTGCTTCCCGGTTGCTCCTGCGGTACGATTTCGCCCAGTAATTCAAACATGCGCTACGTCGGTAGCAGCGTTATCAAGGCGATCGGTATGGCGGCTCTGTTTTGCGCTGTGATGCTCGCGCAAGATCAGCCCGCGGGCAGGCCGCCGTCCGGACCGCTGAAAGTCTGTTCGGTCAAGAATCCGCAGCCATGCGCCACTGCACCGAGGCCAATCGCTCGAGCGCAGGCCGAATACAGCGACAAGGCGCGCAAAAAGAAAATCAGCGGCACGGTGGTTCTGGAAGGCACTGTCGGCACGGACGGCCATACGCACGATATTCGGGTCCTACAACCGCTCGGGTATGGACTCGATGAGCAGGCTGTGAAAGCGCTCCGACAATGGACGTTTGAGCCGGGCACCAAGGATGGCCAGCCGGTTCCCGTTTCTCTCGATATAGAAATGGATTTCCGGATCCGTTAGTCGCGGCGGCTGGATCCCTCTCCACTCGCTACTTTCTTAGGATAGTGGGCAGGTGCGCCTCAATCTAAAAGCGACGAGAGGCGTCACGGCCGCAGGGGAACACCCAAGCACGAGCGCTAGGCTGCGACTTCTTCTTTTTCTTCGGCGTCTCGATCCGGGACGTGGTGATCATCTTTTGCCGATCCAATGTTCACGAGCGCAACGCCCGCCAGAATCACGACCATCGCGACCCAGGTGAAGATGCCGGTGGGCTCGGAAGCGAGCGCCCATCCCAACAGCACCGCGACTACCGGGTTGACGTATGCGTAAGTTGCGACGCGCGAGGGGGACGCGACCATGTGTAGCCAAGTGTAAGCGGTAAAGGCGATGATCGAGCCGAAGACAATCAGATATCCGAGGGCGAGCCACGAGACCGCAGAGATGGCCGCGAAGTGGAACTGACGGAGTTCGCCGACGAGGGTCGCAGTAAGGATGAGGGATGCGCCGCCTGCCAGCATCTGCATGGAGGAAGAGAGCAGAGGCGAATCGGGCATCTTCACATTGCGCATGAAGATGGTACCGGCGGCCCAGATGAAAGTTCCGAAAAGGACGGCAGCGGCACCGATGAGATTGAGTTCGCCGTTGTGGCGGAGCGCGTCGGGTCCGAAGAGCACAAGCACTCCGATGAAGCCCAGAACGAGGCCGGCGAGAGAAGCACGCGTGAGGCGACGCTCGGTGCCCCACATGCGCGCGAGCATCGCAATCCACATGGGCAAGGTTGCGACCAGCAGGGCCGCGATCCCCGAGGGGACGCGCTGTTCCGCCCAAGCGAGGCTGCCGTGTCCGCCAAGAAATAACAGGCTGCCGATAATGGCGGGGTAGATCCACTCGCGCAGACGTGGAGCGGGCGCGCCTCGCCAGCGGGCCCACGCATAGAGCAGCGTGCCGGCCGTGAGATGACGCATACCCATCATCAACAACGGAGGAATGGTTTCGATGGCGTAGCGGATGCCGAGGTACGTCGATCCCCAGATCAGGTAAATGGCGGCGAAGGCCGCGACCAGCGCGGTGGTCGAGGGGTGAAGTTTCGACGAGCCGCGAGTGAGTTGGGGACGTCCGCCGATCTCTTTCAGTTCGCCGCTGCGGAGGAGAGCGAGGATTTTTGCGGCCTGATCGTCTTTCATGATATTCTAACCAGTAAACACGGAATCGGGGGTTAGGGTTGATGATACAGGCCCCGATTTAACCAGTCAAGGCAATTTTGATGGTTAGACATAACAGTTCATTTTGTTGATGGCAGCAACGAAATCCCAATTCGTTTTTGACCTGAGCGGCGGACATCTGGCGCTCGATTTTGCGAACACGGTGAGTTATCGCATCGAGAAGCCCACCGAGCGGCTTGCCGAGTTTCGCGAACTGGTGCGATTTGGCGACTGCTCGGGTGTGTATCCAGCGCGCGTGGTAGATCGCTTGTACGGGAGAGGTGCGCAAGAGGCGGAGTTGGCGGAGATAGCGTTGCGGGAGGCGATCCGGTTGCGCGAGGCTCTGTTCGCGATCTTCTCGGCGATCGCGGAGGGACGCGCGGCGCCGGCAAATGGGTTGGCCGTGTTAACGGTGGCGGCGCAGCAAAGCGCGAGCCACGGACGGCTGGTTGAGATCGGCAAACGATTTGAGTGGCAGTGGATCGCGATGGACGGCTACCTGGATTCGGTGCTGTGGCCGGTGACCAGGGCCGCGGTGGATCTGCTGCTGTCGGATGATCTGGTGAAGGTGCGGACGTGCGCGTCGGAGAAGTGCGCGTGGTTGTTTCTCGACAAGACGAAGAATCACGGCCGGCGCTGGTGCGACATGAAGACCTGCGGCAATCGGGTGAAGGCGCGGCGGCACTATGAGAGGGTGAAGGGGGAGTGACCGATCACTCCGGACCAAGTGCCAACTCCCGGCCATGGATTCAAACCGTTACCACAGCACCGTTGGGCGTGGCCAATTTTTCGAGCAGTTCCGCAGACCCGGGGCGGAGTCGCTGGTGGCCTGTGTCGGAACACGAGTTTGTTGCAACGTTTACAACCCCAACAATCGAATGTCAGGTAGGGTTGGAAGGGTAAGCGCTGGCCACAAAACAGCACCGCACTGAAAGCAGGCAGTACCCTGAGTTATACTCCCACGATTAGTTTCGCGGTGTAGTTCGCCTGTAGCGACCAGTTTTTGACATGCGTTTTTCCAGAATCATTTCGGTCTTTGCCCTTTTGGCAGGCATGGCGGCGGCCCAGCTGGGTACTCCCGGGCGAATCTCGAACAGCTTCGACGTCATGATGAAACAGGGGGGAATCATCGATTACCGCACCATGGAGGAGCTGGACCATACGCGAAACCAACAGGTTGAGACCCGGTCGGAAGCGACGGTTTCGCGGTTTGACCTGAAGGCTCCCGGGAAAGCGCGCAGAGAATACACCAAAGGCTTGCAGCTTTTGATGCGGAATGACCTGGAGAATGCGGTCGACAGTTTTAGCAAGGCGATTTCCATCTACCCAGAGTTTGTGGCGGCTCACAATGCGCTCGGCTGTACTTACTTCAAATTGAAGAAAAATGATCTGGCACGGGAGCGGTTTGCCCGGGCGGTTCAACTGGACGATCACCTGTCGGGTTCGTTCCTGAATCTGGGACGAGCCGATTTGGCGTTAGGAGAAATTCCGGCCGCGCAGACCGCGCTGGAGAAGGCTCACTCGATCGCTCCATTAGATACGAATCTGCCAATAATCCTGGCGTACGTTCAGTATCTGAATCACGACTACTCTGCGGCGATCCAAACGGCTCAGCAGGTACACGCACACAGCCATCCTGGAACGTCGCTGGTCCATTATTTTTCGGCTGCGGCCTGGCAGGCTCAAAACCATCCAGGGGAAACGCAAAGCGAGTTACAAACGTTGTTGGCGGAGGATCCGAAGTCGCCGATAGCGGAACAAGTTCGCGAGATGATTCAGCAGATACAAACGCAGCGGGAGTTACCGGCAGCCTCCGAGACGACGATTGTTTCGATGACGTCGACCGACGCGACCCCGTCTCTGCGCGGACAAAAGGTGCTGCAGGATCTGGCCGAGAAGAGGCAGATCGCTGATGCGGAAGCAGAAGGTACCGCTAGCTGGAGCGATTCCGTTGATTTGGGAAAGGCCGAGAATCGGGGACCAGCGCGAGGTGCCGAACCATTGCGGAGTCGGGACGGGAGTTGGACTTTTCGCAGCGTAACGGAAGAAGTCGCTGTGTTCTTTACGGCGACCGATCATGGCAAGTCGGTGACGAACCTGACTCGGAACGATATTTCCATTTCGGACGATGAGAAGCCACCGGCGGCGGTGTTGGGACTGCATAGCGAATCCGGGCTGCCGTTACGGCTGGGGTTGCTAATCGACACGAGCGAATCCGTAACCCAGCGTTTTTCGTTCGAACAGGGCGCGGCCGCCAATTTTGTGAAGCGCGTGCTCACCGGAAAGGATGATCGCGCGTTTGTGGCGGGGTTTTCGAACTCCGTGGTGCTGGTGCAGGATTTCACCCGAGATACGAACCAGATTTCTCATGGCATCAGCCAGCTTGTGCCGATCGGTGGAACTGCCATCTGGGATGCGGTCAGCTTTGCGGCGGATAAACTTGCCGAAGGGAAAGAAAGTCAGCCGGTGGCGAAAGTTCTGGTGGTCATCAGCGACGGCGATGACAATTCCAGCACCGCGACTCTCAAGCAAGCGATTGAGCGAGCCGAGCGGAATGAAGTCATCGTCTACACCGTGAGCACTCGGAATGCCGAGCCGGGAGATGACAACGAATTAACCGGTAATCGAGCGATGCGCGTGCTGGCCGAACTTAGCGGCGGCGCGGCGCTCTTTCCGGGATCACCGGATCATTTGAACCACAGCCTCGAGGAACTGCAGCAAGTCATTCGTAGTCGCTACCTGATTGCCTACAAGCCGGCGCTGTTCCGTCATGACGGGCGATATCGCACAATCGCGATTACCGCGAAAAAATCCGGTCATAAACTGAAAGTCAATTCGCGCAAGGGATACTACACAGACGCGAACTCGGCGAGCGCCGCTCACGACTGACGCTCACACCTCGCTGCGTAATCTCGAAAGAAAAGTCCGGAAAAGTGCTGTACTACCAACTCGGAGGAATCGAAGGATTCTCGAGCAGCATCCAGCGTTATCCAGACGAGCGAGTTTGTGTCGTCGCACTCTCCAACTTTAGCAGTTACAAGCCTTGGGAGTTGGGCGATCACATTGCATCGGATCTTCTCGATCAGCCTGTTCCCGCTCGTTAGTTTTCTGCCAGTGTGTTTCCGGTCGTTTTGATTTGATTCATATTTTGCGGCGGCTGTTTATCTGCTGGGCTTCGAGCGCTATCGACCGGTGTTGCGGACGGCGGTGCTGGTGTCGTTTCTCGGATACAAGAGCGTGATCGCGGGGATGATGTATGAGCTTGGGCTGCCGTGGAGGATCTGGCATCCGATTTTTATGTGGAACCGGCACTCGATGCTGTTTGAGGTGTCGTGGTGGGTGATGCTGTACTCGACGGTGCTCACGCTCGAGTTCTCGCCCGCACTGGTGGAGAAGATTCCATGGAAGGGGCTGCGCACCTGGTATCTGAGACAGCAGCATCGGATCTTAATTGGGTTGGTGCTGGTGGGGTGCGTTCTGTCGTCGCTGCACCAGTCGTTTCTCGGCGGACTTTATCTGTTGACCAAGGGCAAGCTCGATCCGCTGTGGTACACACCGTACCTGACCACACTGTTTTACTTGTCCGCGATCCCGGCAGGTCTGGCGGTAACAGTGATGGCGCTGTATCTGTGCGTGCGGTCGCTCAACGTGAAACTCGATACGAGAGTGCTGAGCGAACTGAGCCGCGTGATTGCGCCGATGCTGGCGCTGTACGGGATCTTCCGCGCGGTGGACCTGACCACGCACGACGCTTTGCCGTATCTGTTCAAGTGGCGCGAAGAGACATTGTCGTTCTGGTTTGAGATCGGCTTGCTGGTGGTGGCTCCGTTGATCTTGTTGAGCATGGAGAAAGTCCGGAACACCCCGCAGTTCCTGTACTGGACTTGCAGCCTGATCGTGATGGGGTTCATGGCTAACCGGCTGAACGTTTCCATTACCGGGCTGCAGGCCAGTGCGGGCGTGTACTACGTGCCGAAGTGGACGGAGTTCGCCGCTACGTTGACGGTGCTGACGGCAGCGGTGATGGCGTTCCGTTATGCGGTGATTTATCTCGACATCCTGCCGAAGAACGGGAGGCAGAGATGGATGGCGGGACAGGCATCGGCATAAGAACCGGTTAGGTATCTCAGGTATCAGGTATCAGGTGTTGGGTGTTTGGCGTTCTCGGCTCCAGTTGCTGGGCCGAGATTCTTTTTGCGGAAAAACGCGCAGCGACTTGATGTCCGGGAAGGACGGTTTGCATCCGAGGTCGCGCGAAAATAGAATCACGGGACTTCTCAATCACGAGACTTCTTAAGGAGGCGCTATGGCTCCGAATTATGCAAACGGCAAGATCTGCTATATCGAGATGCCCACCAGCGATATTTCCGCCTCGGCTGATTTTTACAAGAGCGTTTTCGGGTGGAATGTGAGAACGCGAAAAGACGGCAGCATCGCGTTCGATGATACGACCGGAGAGGTTAGCGGAAGTTGGGTGAAGGGGCGGCCACCGGCGAGTCAGCCGGGCCTGCTGTTCTACATCATGGTCGATAGCGTGACGGACGCGGTGAAGGCGGTTACCGCGCATGGCGGCGAGATCGTGCAACCAATTGGCGCCGACGCTCCGGAGATCACGGCACGGTTCCGGGATCCCGGAGGAAACGTGATCGGCTTGTACCAGCAACCCGGCTAACTCCGAAACGCATTCAATCGGCTGACGTCTTGGCAGCTTTGTTTCTGCGGGAATCACCGATCGACCACGTTCGGCCTTCTCTCTCCCACGAACGCCGGATTCGAGCACAACCTTCAGGGACTCTGGAGTGTGGAAATCAGATGAACCAAAAGATCCGAATCGTAATTGTCCTAGGAGTGCTTCTTTGCGGAATGGCGGGAACGCGAATGCTGTCCGACGCGCAGGCCAGCCGTAATCCGGAACAATCGACCCCCACACGAGATGTTGCTCTGCTGATCCAACGCATCCAGGCGCCACAGGTGCCCGACCGGCAGGGGCTTGATGGTCTGACATTGCAAGAAGTGATGGGCAAGTTGCATGTGCCGGGCGTCAGCATCGCGGTGATCAAAGATTTCAAGGTGCAATGGGCAAACGGATACGGCGTCGCTGATGTAAAAGCGGGCCGGCCAGTGGAGTCAGACACCCTGTTTCAGGCCGCTTCGATCAGCAAACCAGTGACGGCGATGGCGGCGATGAAGTTCGTCGAGGACGGCCGCTTTTCGCTGGATGAAGATGTGAACCGACTGTTGAAGTCATGGCACGTGCCTGAGAGTGAGGTCACACGAGAGCAGCCAGTCACGGCGCGCTCGCTTTTCAGCCATACCTCGGGAGCCGATGATGGCTTCGGATTTCCAGGGTACGCGCCGGCGGCGCCGCGTCCCACGATCCTGCAGATCTTGAATGGAGAAAAGCCATCGAACGTTGGTCCGGTGCGGTTCGTGAGGCCGCCCTATCAGGCTTACAAGTATTCGGGCGGTGGCATTCTGATCATGCAACTCGCGTTGACGGACCTTTTGGGGAGGCCCTTCGATGACCTCATGCAGAGCACGATTCTTACGCCGTTGGGGATGTCGAACAGCACTTACCAGCAGCCATTGCCCGATTCGATGGCGGGACATGCGGCGCGTGCCCATGACAGCAGTGGGCAGGCAATGGACGGGCAGTGGCATGTATATCCAGAGCAGGCTGCTGCCGGACTTTGGACGACGCCCACGGATTTGGCTCGGGTTGCGATTGAGTTACAACGCGCGCTGAAGGGGCCATCGGGCACGATCCTCAAGGAAGGGACGGCGCGCGAGATGATTGCGCCGACGGGCGCGGGTCCGTATGGGATCGGATTTGAAATTTCGCAGAAAGGCCAGGGGTGGTATTTCAGCCATAGCGGAGGCAATTGGGGCTTTCGGTGTCACCTGCTGGCGCATGTGCGAAAAGGTTACGGGATTGTGATCATGACCAACGCGGACAGCGGGAGTGGACTTATCGATGAGATCGAGTCGCGAGTGGCGGCTGCGTACGGCTGGGACACGCTGGATAAGCCGGTGTTCCGCTAGAGGGAGCTGCTGTTTTCATCGTGGCCGCGTGGTTACACCGCTTCAAAGTCGGTTTTTTTCTTGTCGGGAGGCGGAGCGGGAAAAACACTACCGAAATACGGCTGATTACGCGCCAAGTCCCATCGGGCCGCCGAGGCGACCCGGTCTTCCGTCGTCTTGCGGACCGGGCGGAAGCGGGTTAATTTCTAGAGTACCGTGCCCCCTCGAGGCTTGTCTGTGCGCCAATCGTTGTGTGCTCCTCTTAAGTCCCGCAATAGGCTCCTTTATCCACTCATTTCGATTTTTCTAACAATTTGTTTCTTATTGTTCGGCGCCTTACGGGTCCGGGCGCAGAATCCTTTCCCCTGGGAGGGTGCGCATTTTTCAGGAGATGCGAAGGCAATGTATGACGCTGCGTCGGCCGTGACGGTTCCGATCGGGACGGATGCGCTTGTGCTTGAGGAGGAGGAGCGTTACAGCTTCGACGGCGAGGGGCGGCAGGTGTACACGCACTATCTGGTGTACAAGATTTTCACTCAAAAGGGCGCGGAAGAATGGGACGGCGTCTCGGTGCACTGGGAGCCGTGGCACCAGGAGCGGCCGACCATTCAGGCCCGCGTCATCACCAAGGATTACGAAGTACACCCGCTGGATCAAAAGGCGATCACCGACGCACCAGCGAAAGATCAGGAGAACGAAACGTACGGGGATCAACGAGTCTTGCGGGCGCCGCTGCCGGCGATCGCGCCCGGCGTAGTGGTGGAAGAAGAGCGGACGCTGCGTGAAACGACTCCCTTCTTTCGCGCTGGAACGGTCTCACGCACCTATGTGGGGCGAGCAGTGCCGGTGCATCACATGCGGATCGGGATCGATGCGCCGTCTTCGTTGCCCTTCCAGTATGAAACGCGAAATTTGGGAGAAGCGAAGCCGCAGCGTACGGAATCGAATGGCCAAGTCGCTGTAACTTTTGATTTTGGACCTTTGGAACCGCTGGAGAACGGCGAGCCATACTTGCCGAGCGATGTGGCCGCATATCCAAGCGTGACGTTTTCCACGGGAAAGTCGTGGCGGGAGATTGCCGAGGAGTACAGCAACGTCGTCGACCGACAAATTGCCAGTGCGGATGTGAAAGCGGTGGTGGATAAATTAGTCGCCGGGCAAAAGACGCGAGACGAGAAGGCGGCGGCGATTCTCGACTATCTGAATCACGAAGTGCGATACACGGGCGTGGAGTTCGGCGAGAACAGTATCGTTCCGCACTCTCCAGCGGACACTCTGAAACAGAAGTACGGGGACTGCAAGGACAAGTCGTCGCTGCTGGTGGCGATGTTGCGGGCGGCGGGGATTCCGGCTTACGTCGCTTTACTGAATGCTGGTTTCGGGGAAGACTTATCGCCGGGGCTGCCGGGCATGGGGATGTTCGATCACGCGATTGTGTATGTGCCAGGGCCACCAGAGGTATGGATCGACACAACGGACGAATATGCGACGCTCGGGCAGAGGCCGACCGCGGATCAGGGACGGTTGGCGCTGGTGGCCCGTCCGGGGACGGAAGCGCTGGTGAAGACGCCGGAGGCGACATCGGCGGAAAACCTGGTGGTGGAGAAGCGCGAATTTTATCTGGCAGAGAATGGTCCGGCGCGAGTAGTGGAGACGACCGAGCCACGCGGGAGTTTCGAATCGCAATATCGTTCGTATTACGCGGACAAGGACAACGAAGAACACAAAAAAGGATTAACCGATTATGTGAAAGAACAATATCTGGGCGAGAAGCTAGATCGCGTGGAGCGCAGCGATCCGGGGGACTTTTCAATTCCATTTCAGATGACGTTGGAGACGCGCAAAGCGCGCCGCGGATATACCGATCTGCAAGGCGCGGTGGCGGCGATTCGCATGGAGACGCTGTTCGACCGCTTGCCAGTGCAACTGCGACAGCGCGAGGAGGAAGCCGACAAAGACGGAGACGCGGGGGCGAAGCCGAAGAAGAAACGCACCGAGGATTATCAGCTGCAGGCTGCTTATACGACGGAGTGGGATTATACGGTCGTACCACCGGTTGGTTTTCGTCCGAAGGCATTGCCTCAAAATGTGAGGGCGAATGCGGGACCAGCTGTCCTGACAGAGGAATTTTCTGCCGACACGAACGGAACTGTGCGCGCGCGGTTGCGATTCGACACAGTGAAATCGCGGCTGACGATTGCTGAAGCAACCGAAATGCGGAATCAGATCGCGCAGTGGAGAGAGGCAGAGGCAACGCTGATCCATTTCGAGCCCACGGCGCAGGCGTTGCTGAAAGAAGGCAAAGTCCGAGAAGGCATGCAAGCGTACCGCGAGCTGATTGCCCTTCATCCGAAGGAAGCCGTCCATCATTTGCAGATTGCCGATGCGTTGCTAGAAGCGGGGCTGGGAGAGGCGGCGCGCGAGGAAGCGCATACGGCGGTGAAGCTGGAACCGAAGTCGGCATTGGCACAGAAGACGCTGGCGGATGTGCTGGAGTATGACGTGGTGGGAAGGAAGTTTCGTGCGGGAAGTGATTATGCGGGGGCGGAAGCGGCGTTTCGCGAGGCCCAGAAGCTGGACCCGGAGGATCACGCGATCGGTGGGAACCTGGCGATCCTGCTCGAGTACAACCACGACGGACGGCGTTACGGCGAAGGAGCTCCGTTGAAGAAAGCGGTTGACGCCTACCGCACGTTGACCGCGGACCAACTCAGCAACCTTGGGCTGAGAAATAATCCGGCGTTTGCGCTTTTCTACGCGGGTGAATTTGCGGAGGCGGAGAAAGAAGGCAAGGCGCAGAATCCACAGTTGAATGCTTTGATTGTTGCGTGCGAAGCGGCGCAGAAAGGATCGGCGGCAGGGCTGGCAGAGGCAAACCAACGCACTTCGGGGGACGAGGATCGGAAGAAGTTCCTGCGAACCGCCGGCGAGATGTTGATGAACGTACGCAACTATCCGGTGGCCGCGGGGCTCATGGAGGCGGGAGCCGCCGGGGAGCAGGCATCACGTTCGGCGGCGATGGCTGCGGCTCTCGGCAAAGCGCGGCGGCATGAAGACATCGTGATCCCGAACGATCCCGCAGGGCTCGCTACGCGCATGATTCTAATGCTGACCAATCCGGAGATATCCAAAGAGCAGATGTTAGGCATATCGAGTCGGAACGCGATCAAGGTTATGAACGCGACGGATCCTGACGAAATCGCCAAGAGCTTGAACACGGGACGAATGTTTCGCAACTCGATGGCGAGGCTGGGATCGTCTCCGGATGTGGCGCTGGACCTGTTGTTGCAGATGATGGAAGTCAAAGTCGAAGGCAACGATGCGTCGGGGTACCGGGTGCACGCAAAAATGCCTGGCGGAAAAAATCTGACGCTGTTCGTGGTTCATGAAGGTGGAAGCTACAAGATGCTCGACAGCGTCGAGAAGCCGAATGCCGTGGGCTTGGAAATATTGGATCGCGTGAATGCGGGCAGCTTGAACGGAGCGCGCACGCTGCTGGATTGGATTCGGGACGAACAACATCTGACGGGAGGCGATGATCCGCTCGACGGGCTTGCGTTCCCGAGACTCTGGACCAAAGGGAAAGAAGCAGATGCCGCGATGATGAAGCTGGCGGCGGCAGGCATCCTGGTGCAAACGGAAGCGATGACCAAGGAGGGGCTGGCCATCTTCGAGCCAGCACTGGCGCAAGCGAACGGCGACACGGCGAAGGTGAATATTCAGCTTGCGTTGCTGGAAGGATACGAAGCGTCTCATCAATATGAGAAGGCGCTCGGGGTTTCGGCGGAGTTGCGCAAGCAGAATCCGGAGTCGCGGCGTGTTTTTCTGGCGAAATCTTCTGCGCTGCGAGCGCTCGGCCGATATACGGAAGCCGACCAAGTCGCGCAGGACAGGCTGCAACGACTTCCCGACGATCTGGATGCGATGCGTGCACTGGTGCACTCGGCGACGGCGCGAGAGGACTACCCGCTCGCTTACGAGCGTGCTAAAGCCGTGGTGAAGCTCGAGAAGAGCGAGGGATCCGACAAGAATGAGCTTGCGTGGGACGCGCTCTTCAAAGGTGGCGTCAGCGGCGAAGATGTTGAGACAGCGCTGGCGTCTGCACAAGCCAGTCAGAACAACGGAAACGTGCTGCATACGCTGGGGTGCGTGTATGCCGAGGTTGGGAAAACGAAGGAAGCGCGCGAGGTGTTGATTCAGGCTATGGATCTGGAGAATCTGGACGAACCGGACGACGCGTTTTGGTACGCGTTTGGGCGGGTGGCGGAACAATATGGCGAGATCGCGGCGGCGCGTGCCGATTATGCGCGAGTGACGAAGCCGAAGAGGGCGACCCAGCTTCCGTCTTCGCCCTATCAGCTTGCGCAAATGCGCGTGAAGGCGATGGGCGCCGAGAAGAATCCGCGAACGAACGTGGCGGCGAAGTAAAAGGGCCGCGGAATTCGGATTGCGCAGGGCGATTTGTGAACGAGGGCGGGACGCCGGCGCTACAGTTTGGTTGAATCGAGGGCGGGACGCCCGTCCACTGGCTGCGCCGAGGCGAGCCAACGAGTGGGTGCAGGAGCGAAGTAGAGGGATTCCTTCGGGACCCGCTATAGCGGCCAAGGCGACTTAGCGGAAGCCGTCGACCAGGACGATATCTCCCTCGGAGTGCTCAATTCCTGAGAAGAGAAATGTATGACCGTCAGGGGAGAGGTTAGCTCCCCAGATCGTAAACAAGCCGGGCAGGTCTGCAACCTTGCGGACACGCTGGGCGATGAGGTCGAAGTGATTGAGCGCATAGTGCCGCGGATCACCGTTGATAAAGTAAGTACCGTTTGACGCGGGCACCCAGCCCACATCAGCGGGAATTCCGGTGACAGGGCGTTCGTCGCTCCCATTCACGGACGCGGACCAGGCCCGTCCATGGCCGCTCTCAACTTTGGAAAAAAACACACGTGTCCCGTCCATTGCCTCGTGCGGCGCGAATCGCCCCTTTCCCTCTCCAGTCAAACGAACTGCCGCTCCGCCTTCGACGGGCACCTTCCAAATGGCGTCGGGTGGTTCCGTGGAGAAATAGATGCCGCGGCCGTCCGCCGACCAGTAGGGATCGGAAGCGTTTGGCGTGCCGGTGGAAAGCCGCTTGGGTGGGCCTCCATCGACGTTCACGATATAGAGTTCGGCATTGCCAGAGGCACGCAGGTCGAAGGCGATCCGGCGGCTGTCGGGTGACCAGCTTGGCGCCCCAATTTGAGGTCCCCCAAAGAAAGTCAATTGGAGCGGGTTGGAGGTATCGCGGTCGCACACCCAGATCTCCGGATTCCCCGAACGCCAGGATTGAAAAGCAATGTACCTACCGTCAGGCGAGATGCGCGCCTCTGCGTCGCCCCGGCTGGAAGAGATAAGCTTGGTAGCTGGAACGACAGGTTTTGCTCCACTGGCCAATTCGAGCTGCCAGATGCTGCTGGGATGGCGGACCTGTGCGTAGGCGAGCCGATTCCCGGCGCGCGCGATCGCCACGGTTTCCACGTCCTGGGCGAAGAGAAGCTTCTCCGGCTTTCCCCCCGCGAGGGGAACACGCCAGAGATGCCGGTCCGAGCTGTAGAGGAGAGACCGACTATCCGCCGCCCACGCAAGACCGGAAAAACCTTCAGAGGAGGTTGCGTCCGCCACTGCGTGCGCTTGTTTCCCATCCAGGGTTTGCACGTAGATCTTGGCGACACCCTCGGTGAGCACACATACCGAGGCGAGATAGTTGCCGTCTGCAGAGAAAGCGGGTTGCCATGTATTCACGCAATCCTGGGAAGGATCCGGCAGGACGCGCTCTTCGGCGCTTTCTACATTTACCAGGTGAATGCTGAAGTGCTCAGGGGACGAGTCGGTTCTCTTTGCGGGAGAACTGCCTTTCGGGAATGCCAGCCACTTGCCGTCGGGCGACCAGTTCACAGCAATCGGTTCCCAGCTTCCATAGGGAGTGATGTTGGCAAGCTTGCGCTCGGCGCCTCCCAGGGCGGAGATGAGGTAGATACCGCTTGCGTCAGGTTCGGCCTGGCGCATGAATGCGATGGATCGGCCATCGGGCGACCATGACGCACCGAGAAACGTGGCGGGATGGTGAGTAAGCTGCACGACCCGTTCTTGCCCAACCTGCTTGATGTAGAGATCGAATTGAAACTCTTTTTCATAACCGAACCAGGCAAAAACAATCTGGTTCCCATCGGGCGAAAAGCTGGGACCGATTTCGAATCCAGGGAAGGTCGTAAAGGGGACGATGGTCAGCTTATCGACCTGTATTTGCGGGCGAGGTCGAAGCAGATAGCCGCTGATCGCCGTTAGTAGTAACAGTCCGATGGCAAGGGACGCGAAACGCCCTGGCCAACCTATCGCTCGAGGAACTCTGGCGCTACCTTCTGGTGGAGGAGCGGCCGTCAGACCGGGCGGCAAGATCGGTGCCGATGGCAGCGTACTCTTGCCATTCGTGTCGGGTACCCATTCCACGGGGATGATGAAGCGATAGCCGACTTTGGGCAGAGTTTCGACAAACTTGGGACGTTCGGCTGAATCTTCGAGCGCCTGCCGCAGTTTCTTTACGGCGGTGTTCACCCCATGCTCAAAATCAACAAAGGTGTCTTCGGGCCACAGGGCAGAGCGGAGTTGCTCGCGCCGGACGACGTTTCCTTCCGCCTCCAAAAGCAGTCGGAGCACCTGGAGCGGTTGGTCCTGAAGGGGCACACGGACGCCGGAGCGCAGCAATTGACCGGTGCTCAAATTGACTTGGAAAGAGTCGAAGTGTGCGCACGCCCGAGTTGATCCATTCGTAGCCACACTACGCCCTAAATAAGTGAAGGCAGTGTATCTCAAATTGCGGTGCTTGCGGTCCGGTCCTGCTGATAGAGAGTAGTTTTGCCAGTTCACCAGGGGAGGTAACTCCCATGTTGACTGTTAGTTCCGCAGTTCACCATCAGTTCACCTTCCGTCCATTGTGCGGCATAGCCCACTATGCGACCGTGCACTCGAACCGGGGCGAGGGTTAGCAAACCGACGGGCCGATCCTGTTACTAAACAAAAAACTGTGAAAACGCGACTGCCTGCTCCAGTCGGTGCGCGGACTCTCGTGCGAATGGCCAGATCGGTATTTGCAAAAGACCATTGGCATTCCGGAAACCACCTCAGTAACACAGACCTAAAGGAGGTCTCTCAATGAAGAGCAATTCAGTTTCACGAGCCTTTAAAGCGATGAGCATCAGGATGACTATTGGCGGCTTACTGGCAAGCGTTCCAGTCATGGCGCAGTCGGCGAAAGCCGAATCAGGCGGTAAACCTTGCTCGAATCGGACGCTTCAAGGCGATTACGGGTTCGCCCTCGAAGGCGTGCTCATTGGCCCGGGACTGCAACTTCGCGGCGTAGTCATGCAACACTACGATGGCAAAGGTGGTCTGACCCAGGTAGACCACATCGTCACGGGAGGATTTCCGCCACCGCAGGAATGGACACCAGGAACGGGGACTTATACTGTCAATGCGGATTGCACGGGAAGCGCTGTGCTGACCATTCCCAACAATCCGGATTCCCCGGTTAACCTGCACTTCGTGGTGGTGCGCCGCGGTAGAGAAATTCGCCAAGTGGTCGACGCAAATGCGGTCACGGCCGTGGGCGTCAAAGTCGACTAATGGCTAGCTACAACCTGGTAGCCACTAGAACAAAAGAGGCGTCAACACTTATCACGCGGAGTCGGAGCACGTAGTTTCGCAGACAGCTGTTTTGCTGCTTGAACTGCGGGGTCTCCTGAAAACTCACGGAGCCCCGGCGTTTCCCCCTCCAGCCTCCGCGAGGTCAGGCACAGAATTATTGCAGCTTGGCGGAATTATTGCCGCCTGGCGTAATTATTGCAGCTTGGCGTATTCGGCGTGCGCCTGCTTAAGTACCGGGATGTCGGGGTCGGCGTCTTTGAAGGCGGCGAAGAAGTCCTGGTAGGCGGTGCGGGCGTGGGCCGTGTCTTTTTGCAGCGCGTAAGCGCGGGCTGCACCGAGGTGGGCGAGAGGATAGAAAACGCTGACCACGTCGATCCCACGATGATCGAGAATTTTCTGATACTCGATCAAAGCCTTGCCACCGTCCCCGGCTTGCAGATAGGCGGCGCCGCGAAGATGGATGGGGTAGAAGTTGGCTCCGTTCGGACCGGCGCCGAGTTCGAAGGGCAAGGCGCTCTCCAGAGCAGCGACTGCTTTTGCCGGCTGATTGCGCTGGATTTCAATGGATGCCTGGCTGACCGCAAGGGCGACCTTGTTCAAAAGCACGTCCGTTGGAAATTGGGCGGCAAGTTCTTCGTTGAACTTCTGAGCGCGGGCAACATCGCCTAAGCGGGCCAAGGGGTGAGCGACGATCGACTTCGTATCTTTGTTGTCAGCAAGGGCGAGAGCCTCCATAACTTCCCGACGAGGCTCGTTGCTGTAGCCGAGTTCCACTTCGTAGCTCGCCTGGATCGCACGTATGATGGCGGCCAACTCCGGGGTGCTGTGCTTCTTGCCTAGCTCAATCGCTTGATCGAAGGTCGCGCGGCCGTCCTTGATCTGTCCCAACGTAAGCTGGCCACGACCTCGAAAGAAGAGTACTAAGGGCTCGTCGAACGTGCCAGCGCTTTCCGCAACGATTCGCTGTTCAGCGGCTTGGTCACCGCGGATAAAGGCCAGTTGGTAGCGTGAGAAGCGCGTGGTCCGCGGTGCTAGCTTTTGGGCAGCGGCCTGATCCACCACGGCCTGGGCTTCGTCAAACCGTCCAAGGCTAATGTAAGCATCGGCGAGGTTCTGATAAGCGTAGCTGTCTTTCGGATCGAGACGCATGGACTCCGAAGCATTTTCAAGAGCCTTGTCCATCTGGCCCATGGCCTGGTAGCGGAGAGACAGGTTGTCCCAAGGCAAGGGTTCACGGGGGTAGGTGCGCTTCCATTGTTCGTAAATCTCGATAATTTTGTCTGCTTCCCCAGTCACTTCGTCGTAGTAGTGCGCCGAAATGTAGAACTTCTCGTGCTCACTGGCGCGGTCTCTTAGATCAAAACCCTTTTTGATGGACTCGTCCTTGAGCCGGCTCTGACCGGTATTTCCCCCGGCTACGCCGAGCTCAGTCCAAGCCATAGCGAAGTTCGGATCGAGTTCGACAGCGCGTTTGAAGTGAGGGATCGCGCCTTCGTCATCGAAACGGGTGTGAGCGACGTGGCCGAGACTGTAGGCCTGGAGGGCTTCGAGGGACGAGGTGGTGGCCTGTTCCAGAGGTGTGGCGAATTTCTGTACGGAAGGAAGGGACTCACCGAGCTTGCCACGGATACTGGTGGCGGCTTTATCGAGAGACTTGAGAACCTGCTCCTTGCTTTCCGATTCGGCCTGTTCGCTGGCGATGGTATCTCCCGTTTGAGCGTTCACGGCTGCGAGGCTGATGACGTAATGAGTCCCGAGGGACGCGATCGAGCCGTTGAGCATGGCTTTGGCACCTTCGCGCAGGCAGATATCGTGGGCCACGTCACTGGTGATGCGCTGATCCTCGGGGCGTCCCATGAGCTTTAGAGCCTCGCGGATGCGCGATTCGGGAAGGATGTTCAGATAGGGCGACTGTTCGAGCTGAGTCGCCAACGCTTGTTTCAAAGTTCCGTCGAAGACACCATCGCCGGTAGTGTTGACGAAGTCGGTGAGCAGGATAGAGTCCTTCTCGGTGAGCTTGGCGGAGCGCTGCGAAGAAAAGTACAAGCCCCCTGCAACGATGAGGCCCAACAGGATGACTGCTGCAACCACGTAGATGCCCGTGCGGGATTTTGACGCAATAGGCGCGGGCGCACTGGCAGGGCTCACGGCGGATGACGATGAAGGACCAGAGATCGTTGCAATCGATGGACTCGCGGTAGCCAGAGGCGCAACCGGCTGTGATGAAGCCGATGACGGAGGTGCCGACACCGAACTTCCGGATTGCGGAGCAGCCGACGGGTGAGGTGGAGCTGGCGACTCCTGGGCGATCGGCACCGAACCGGAGCTGATGGCGATAGCGCGGCCCGTATCGGTGTCGCGTTTCAGACGCTGCAGGTCGGTGCGCATGTCGGCGGCATGCTGATAGCGGAGGTTGCGATCCTTCTCGAGCGCTTTACTGATGATGTCTTCAAGCTTCGGCGGCAGATCGGGATTCAGCCGGATGGGAGACGTGGGCGCCCGATCGAGAATCGCCTGGAAGATCAGCGCGGAAGTGTCCCCGCGAAACGGCAGCGTACCAGTCGCCATCTCGTAGAGGACGGCTCCGAAAGAAAACAGGTCAGTGCGTCCGTCGAGTTCCTTACCCTTGGCCTGCTCGGGTGACATGTAAGCAACCGTGCCGAGCGTCGAGCCGGGACTGGTGAGGTGCTCCTCGCCGACGATCGTTTCCTGAGCCGTGAGGCCATCGGGCGGCGCGGAGAAGGTCGGAGTCGCGGAAGATACTTTTGCAAGTCCGAAGTCGAGGACCTTGGCATGGCCCCGGCTGGTGACGAAGATGTTGGCGGGCTTGATGTCGCGATGGACGATGCCTTTGGCGTGGGCGGCATCGAGGGCATCCGCGATTTCGATGCTAACCGTGAGAAGGGTTTCGAGCTCCATCGGGCGGTTCGCAATCAGGTGCTTGAGGGTCGCCCCCTCCAGGAACTCCATGACAATAAAGGCTCGGCCTTCCTGCTCGCCGATGTCGTAAATCGTGCAAATGTTGGGGTGGTTCAGGGCGGAGGCGGCCTGGGCCTCGCGCTGAAAACGGCTCAGGGCCTGGGGATTGCGGGCGACCTCGTCAGGAAGAAATTTGAGGGCAACGAAGCGATGGAGGCGCGTGTCTTCGGCCTTATAAACCACGCCCATGCCGCCACCGCCGAGCTTCTCGATCACGCGGTAGTGAGAGATGGTTTGGCCGATCATTTGAGAAACAACATCCGCTGGGCAGCCATCTTATGGAGTGAGGTTGGGACAAGTCAATTCAGGTGGCAGGTGTCAGGTATCAGGTATCACGGGTTCGGAGGTCGGCGTCTGGCGGTCGACGTTCGAGGTCGGAGCTGATCTCAACTCAGAGGAGGACCACGGTGATGCCGCGATTCGAGCGGCCGAGGTCGGGATCGCGTTTGAGTTCAGGGTGGAGTTTCAGCAACTCCCAAGTCTGGGTGTCGGAAGTGGACCAATCTTCGCCAAAGATACAGGCGCGAATAGCGCCGTCGTTTTGAAGTTCCCGCAGACGTTTCTGGACAGCGATCCTAAGATCGCCGCCCACCCCGCTGGAGCCGTAGCCGTGGATGAACTTAAGGGCGAAGCAATGGGTTTGACGCGCGATTGCGAGTTCGCGCTCCAGTTGCGCGAGCGCCTCTCGGGCGAGAGGCATGCCTCGCTCGAGGTCGATCGTACGAATTAGATCGTGTTGTGATGGCTTGCGAGGCTTGGCCATGTGGAAGATTCAAGCTATCACCCGTACAACGAAGCCGTGGGTTATGCGTGCCGGGCGAGAACGCCCGTCTCTCCAGCGAAGTCGCCACAAAGCAGAATGCTGTCAGACGGCGCGTTGACGCAGGTAGTCGCGCCAGCTTGCGGGTAGCGCTTCCAGACGGACCGCTCGCTGTAACAGTTCGGGCTCGCTGTGGGCGTGTTGGAAATAGAGACGACTGATGTCAGCGACCGAAACCTCGGCGGGATCGCGATGAACGATTTCGATGGCCGAGCCGGCTGCGATCTCTCCCTCCTCGATCACGGAGAAGTAAAAGCCCGAGGTGTGGCTCGCGATGAAGCGCTTGATCATGTCGTCGCGATCAAAGCGAATCGTGAGTTTGAAACAGGGCATACGGGGCTGAGTCACCATGAGCAGAGCGGAACCCACGCGGAGTTGGTCGCCGATATGGAGCGACTCCTCGAACAGGCCCGCGGTGGTAAGGTTCTCGCCGAAGGCTCCCCGCGGGAAGTCAGAGTGCGGAAGTTCGTTTCGCCAGTAGGGATAGTGTTCGGAAGGATAGGCGTAAACAGCCTTGTACGGACCGCCGTGAACGGAGAGATCGGCCTGGCGGTCCCCATGGAGATTGAGGGTCTTGACTTCGACAGTCCCGTCGACAGGGTACTTAAAAATGGAAGTGGAGACCTGGGTGCCCTTCCACAAGACCTCTCGCGGCTGGCCGACATTCACGGAGATGATTTTGGCTTGGGCCATGAGGATCAGATTCCGAACAAGCTCTTCCGGATTCTGAGTGTCTCTTTCCGCCCTTCGGGCTGCGACCTTACCGCGACGGCTACCCACGGCTTACACCGTAGGCTTTACTCTTAGGCCGTTTTGCGGCTTCCCTTTCAACGGGCGCTGAATCGCCGTTGTAGACGAGCGGAGGGTGCGAGAAGCCGGGCAGGCAGCGCGTTCACCGCAAAACGTGAAACGTGAGCGCGTTGTGGACCAGGGGCGGGCTATCTCCATGTGTGTTTGCTTCGGAGCTTCGCTCCGCTGGACAGCCGCCGGGATGGCGGCGCTACCCTTTCGTTCAGATTCCAGTTAGGGCATTCGGGCTTACGCACAATTTCGCGGACAAGCGTGTCCGCGCCACGCGGCGCTAGGGACTAGCGCTCGCATAGCGGCGAAAGAAGCTGTCGGACTTCCACTCGGGACGATGAGGGTCGTTGGCGACGGTCACCATGAGGCTACGAATGATCTCTTCATATTGCGCCGCGGCCCCGAGATCGACGGGCTGGGCGAGATCGTCGGAGGGCGCGTGATAGCGGTTCGTGAGCCAGTCTTTGAACAGCTTCTTCTGGTCGGCAGAATTCGGGTCAGGAGATACCCCCATAGCGAGCGCAGGAATGCCGTGACGGATGAAGTTGTACTGGTCGCTGCGGATAAAGATGTTGCGCTGCGGCTCGGGATCGGATTGCACAGCGACGCCTCGAGACTGCGCGACGCCCCGGGCAAGATCGCCAAGATCGGATTCGTCGATGCCCCAGATGGTAAGGGTCTTCAGCGGGATGATTGGCAGGAACATGTCGATGTTGATGTCGGCGACCATGGATTTTGGATCGATTGTGGGGTACTGCGCGAAGTATTTCGAACCGAGCAGGCCCTTCTCTTCGGCGGTCACGAAGACAAACAGCAAAGAGCGTTTCAGTTTTTCCGGCGACTTTTTCAACGAGTCGGCGACATCGAGAAGGACTGCGCTTCCGGAAGCGTTGTCCATGGCGCCGTTGTAGATGCGGTCGCCGTTGATCGGTTCTCCGATGCCGATGTGGTCGACGTGCGCGGAGAGAACAACATATTCGTTCTTGAGAACCGGATCCGAGCCGGGAAGCTTGGCGACAATGTTGGCCGAGTTGATCTCTTTTTTCTCAAGCTTGACTTTGGTTTTGATGGAGACGTTCAGAGGGAAGCGTGGGAGGGGCTTGCGGTCTTTGCCGAGCGCGGCAAACTCTTCGAAGCTGTGACCGGTCCCGGCGAAGAGCAAATCGGCCCTAGCGGGATTGAACAGCATTGAGAGCTTTGCGCCGGCGGTTTCATTGAAAACAGGATCGGCGAGATCCATGCTCGGATGATTGCGATTCAAAGCGATGCGCGACCAAGGAACGTCCATGGAAGCGGGGTTCGGGATGCCGATTGTGCCAATGATGCCGGCTTTGCGAAAGGCCTTCCAGCGTTCGGCGGCGGTTTGATAGTGAGAGGCTAGCGGTCCCGGGATTTCCTGCGGGGACCCATTTAGCACGACGGCGACTTTTCCCTTGAGGTCGAGACCGGCGAGATCGTCATAATTTTTCTCGGGTATGGTGAGGCCGTAGCCAACGAACACGAGCGGCGCTTCGACTTCAGAAGCGAGGTCGATGCGCGTACTGAAGATAACTTCATCGCCCAGCTTGAGAGGCTCGGGCTTGCCGCCGCGGATCAGCTCAGCACTGGAATCCGCCTCGACGATTTCGCGGGAGACGAGCTTCACTGGCTGGTAGTAGCCATCTTTTCCGGCAGGCTGTACGCCCGACTTTTTTAACTGCTCAACGACGTAGGCTTCTGCCTTGCGCAGGCCTTCGCTGCCAGTCTCGCGACCCTCCATATTGTCGTCGGCAAGGACCTTGACGTGGTCCCACCAGGTTTGACCGTCGAAATGATTGGGAGCGGCTTGCTGCGCAAAAAGAGGAAGAAAGAAAGTTATTGTGAGGAGGGGGGCGAGGGTCTTTCTCAACATGATTTCGAGCCTCAGAGACGCCGGGGAAAACGGCTAAATTGCACAACCTACCGAGTGGCGATCATTTTACATAGCCTGTAACCTCGGCGTGAGAATCGAATCGGACGATGTGCGATAGGAGGCTTGTGTGAGCGCACCGGAAAAGTACGACGCGATCGTGGTGGGATCGGGACAAGCGGGTACGCCATTAAGTCGTGCATTGGCTGAGGCGGGAATACGCACGGCATTGGTGGAGCGTGAACACGTCGGTGGAACCTGCGTAAACGAAGGATGTACGCCAACGAAGACCATGGTGGCCAGCGCGCGAGTGGCGTACCTGGCGGGCCGCGGAGCGAATTATGGGGTGCAGGCCGGACCGATCCAGATTGATTTGAAGCGCGTGCGAGAGCGCAAGCGGGAGATTGTGAACAGCTTTCGGGACGGAAGCCAAAAGCGGATTGAGCAGACGGCGAAGCTAGATCTGATCTTCGCCACTGCCAGCTTTACCGGCCCCAAGACTCTTGCGCTGCGAGCGAAGGATGGGAGCGAGCGAACCCTGACAGCCCAAAAGATCTTTATTAATGCGGGAACGAGAGCGGCGCGTCCCAGGCTGGAAGGATTAGATCAGGTTCCCTTCCTGGACAACCTATCGATCATGGAATTGGACTCGGTCCCAGAGCACCTGGTCGTGCTGGGTGGCGGATATATCGGGCTGGAGTTCGGGCAGATGTTTCGCAGGTTCGGGAGCCAGGTCACGATTGTGCAGTCGGGACCACAACTGCTTGCGCGCGAGGATAAGGATGTGGCGGAAGAGGTAACGAAGATCCTGCGCGAGGATGGGATTGAGATTCTGCTGAACGCGCGGGCAACGAAAGTCAGTAACACTAGTGGAGGGATTCGGCTCGCGGTTAGCGGGAGCGGGCCAAACGGAGCGATTGATGGTTCGCATCTATTGGTGGCGGTTGGGCGCGTGCCGAATTCGGACACTCTGAATCTGGGTGCCGCGGGAATTGCTGCTGACAAGAAGGGCTTTATCAAGACGAATAATCGGCTGGAGACCAATGTTGAAGGCGTGTACGCGCTGGGCGATATCAAGGGCGGCCCGGCGTTCACGCACATTTCATATGACGACTTCAGGGTTATCCGGACAAACGTGATCGAAAAGAAGAACGTAACAATCGATGGACGCCTGGTGCCGTACGTGGTGTTTATCGATCCACAACTTGGGCGTGTCGGGATGAGTGAATCGGAGGCGCGGCAGTCCGGCCGAATGGTGCTGGTGGCAAAGATGCCGATGAGCCATGTGGCCCGGGCCCTGGAGATCGACGAGACCCGCGGCTTCATGAAGGCGATCGTCGATTCGAAGAGTGATCAGATTCTTGGGGCGACTGTGCTAGGCGTGGAGGGTGGAGAGCTGATAGCAGTGCTCGAAGTTGCGATTATGGGAAAACTCACTTGCAGCGCGCTACGGGATGGGATCTTTGCGCATCCGACGTTGGCGGAGTCATTGAATAATCTGTTTGCCGCGGTGTGAGGGAAGAGGTACCCAGCGGGCGTCGAATAAGGTGTGCGGCCGCATAGGAACATCCTCGATCGATCAAGGCTTCTTTTTCTGGTTCTGGGCCGCGGCTTTCTCGGATTCGTCGATCGCTTTGCGAAACTGATCGAGAGCCGGCACGGACGGCGCACGAAGCGCGTCTTTCCCGGAATATCGCCAGACGGGAGAACTCTCGAGGGGAAAATCGATGTTGCCCCGATAGACCTCAAGCATGTCTTCGGAGGAACCAATCTCGGTCTGCGCGCGGGGCTCGGAATCCTGTGGTGTGCCCATTCCGGGCTGACTAAGACCAGGAGGCCGGCCGTGTTGGGCGCCAATGCGACTGTTGCCATCGGTAGTCGGATCGTAAATCACCGGGCGGTTGTCGATGGGGCTATTGCCAATCGTAGGATTGACCATCCGTCCGTTCCCTTTTCGCACAGTGATAACCAAATCGGCAGTGATGGCGTCTGCGGCGAGGCGGAAGCGACCCCATTTCATGAGGGACCGCTCAACGTCTTCCAAGGCATGCCGATTTGCCAACGGATCGGTCAAGGGCTCTCCCGCGGTCGGTTGAATCATTACGTAAACGGTTTGGGCGCGCAAGACTTCGGTGGGCAGAGTTGATTTTTTCTTGTCCTTGGGGTGGGCGAGTGGGGCGAGGACGAGGGCAATCAAAAGCGCGACGGACGTTCGCGACATGGCGTCCTCCTGGGGAACCGGGGATTGGGTCATTATAGGCCTTCGCAGGATACCGGTAGTTTTTTGTGTCGCCCCTGCGGGCTTGGGTCGATTCTTCGGCTAACCCGGCGCTTACGCGCTGGGCTCATGTCTGCTGCCACGAGCACAAAAAAGGGCGAGCGCGCGGACGAACTCCTATCGAATTGGAGTCGTACTCGATGGACCGTGGAGCACAAGATTCGAACGCAAAGCGTATGCCCTGGAAATGGCACTTATATTGTCGGGATGAGACTCGGACGATCTAGCCTACGGAAACCAGCTTGACGAGAACGGGGCCGGTTTTGACAGCGGTGGACAAAGAGGGAACTTTTCCAGAGCTAGCGAATGGTTCTGCTGCGAATGTCCTCGCAGAGTCCAGGTGCAGGACTTTGCGCATCGCAGTGTGGCAGAATCCCATTGAAAGAGCGACAGGACGAGAGCGCGCGTTTGTTGGACGCTGCTTGATGGGGTTCTGAGTGTAATCGCCTTGCAACAGTCATCCAACGTGCGTCGCGTAAAATTTGATTCGCAACCAGTGATCCGTATAGCGTGGAAGAGCTATCGAGAGCATTGCGAACCGAAAGGCAACCGTCATGGATGCTGCTGTTCTGCGCAAGCTTGGAGAGCCACCCCGGTGTGAGCAATTTCCCGAGCCGATCGCTGGTGAGGGCGAGGTGATCGTGGAGGTTCAGGCCGCGTCGCTGAAACCGATCGACAAGCAACTGGCCGGCGGCTCGCACTATGCCAGCCCGCGTGAACTTCCCGTTGTTTGTGGCTCGGACGGGGTTGGGCGCCTCAGCGACGGGCAACGGGTATTCTTCGGTGGACCGCGAGCGCCTTACGGTGCGATGGCGCAACGCACGGTCGTGCGGCGAGCATTTTCCTTTCCGGTCCCCGAAGGCGTGGATGATGAAACCGCCGCGGCGCTGCCCAATCCTGGCGTCTCGGCCTGGCTTTCGCTCGCCTTCCGCGCAGAGCTCGCGCCCGGCGAAAACGTGCTCATCCTCGGTGCGACAGGCGTGACAGGCAAGCTGGCTGTGAGGATCGCGAAACTTCTCGGCGCCGGTCGTGTGGTTGCCGCCGGACGCAACCGACAGATCTTGAGCACATTGCATCAGTTCGGCGCGGACGCGGTTATTCAGCTCGACGCCCCTGCAAAGGAACTGGGCGAGGCGTTCGTGCGGGAGGCGGGCGATTCAGGTTTTCAGATTGTAATCGATTATGTGTGGGGTCCGCCTATAGAAGCTTTTCTCGCTGCGATCACAAAGAAGGAATTCGCCGTGATCACGTCCGAGGTTCGCCTGGTTCAGGTTGGGGAGAGCGCTGGGCCGACGATCTCGCTTGCAGCTGCCACGCTGCGGAGCACCGCACTGACGATTCTCGGAACGGCCGGGATTCCGCCTCGCGACATTCTCACCGATGCCCTGCAACAGGTCATGGCCCATGCCGCGAGCGGCGAGCTTCACATCGAGACCGAACGTATTCCGCTCGTGGACATTGAGAACGCTTGGCAACGCGATCAACAAGGCCACAGATTTGTAGTCACACCATAACTGGGGAACAGGCTGGCAAAAGGAACCAACGCAGTAATTTCGTGCGACTCTCCGCGATTTCGCGAACGAACTATCAACCACTTACGAACAATTTTTTGGGTGATTTCTGCTCAAAAATAGTTTTTCAACAGCCACGCCCCGATTACAACAATTGAGCGGATAGCCCACTGGGACCGTTCGTCTGTCCAGCCGTGAATGTAACTGGCCCTGTTGGTATCACTGTACCCGACGTAATCCTCGCAGTAAACATCACCGCCTGACCAGCCACCTGGCTGTGGATAAGCCCTGACTGAGTAACTTTCTTTTGACGAGATTTTGTTCAAGGCTTCACATTCAGATAGCGTCGCTTCTTTATTATCTACACGGCTCGGGCTCAGAACATCTTCGTGTCAGCACCACCCGCTCGAACGGATCCCACTGCGTGGGTAGTCTTACGAGCATGGTGTCGGAAGTGAACTGTTCAACCCAAAAATACATAAGGAGGACTCAATGCCGAGAATGAATCGGTTCGGATTGACAGTCATTTTTGCGCTCGCCATAGGTATGCCTGTTGCGCTAGCGCAGAATAATCACGGTCAGCAAGACCGCGTCCCGAGGCTCGATCATGTATTCGTGATCGTCCTCGAGAATCACAACAGCTTTACGAGTTTCGGCAGCAACGGCATTATTGGTAACCCGCAGGCGCCGAACATTACAGCGCTCTGGAACAAGTACAACGTCGCGACTGACTACAATGCGGTATGGCATCCGAGCTTACCGAATTACGTGGCGATGATTACGGGAGATTGGGTTGGGACGGACGTAGTCGCGAGTGGCCACACCTATCCCCCTGGGAGCACGGTGGGCATCAGCGATGACGATTCACCGTCTGTCGCGACGGACTACGGCCCGCCAGCGAATCCGTCGATTCATCGCTGGACAGTGAACCTGCCATCGCTTGCCGGCCAGTTGGTCAAGGCGGGAAAGACCTGGCGAGCGTACCTTCAGAACATTCCTGAATCCGGCACGACCATCGCCAATTGGCCGGGCGACAACAACGTTGCCAAGCTATATGCGGTAAAGCACAACCCATTTCCTTATGTCGCCGAGATTCAAAGCGACCCAGCGCAATTCGCCCAGCAGGTCCCGATCGAGCAGTTGTTCAGTGACCTCGGCAGCGGAAATATTCCCGCGTTCTCCTACATCGTGCCCGACCAATGCCGCGACATGCACGGCATCAGTAACCCGCTTGCACCTTGCGGCGGCGCCAATGATACAGACGATATTGATGTCAAGCGCGGCGACGACGAGACTGGTTGGCTGGTCAACGGGATCCTTGGCAGCCGCGGGTGGCACAAGGGCCGCAACGCTCTTTTCATTGTTTTCGACGAGGGGAACGGCCCGCTGACTTGCCCCTACAATCCCGATACCGGTACCGACACTGCGCCTGGCTCACTACTCCCCGGCGCCGACTGCTACGCTGCGATTAACTTCAATGATAAAGTCGTGCTCATCGCCATTACGAACTACGGTGTGCGCGGGGTTCAGGACGCGCGCTTTCAGTCGCACTATTCATTGTTGAAAACCATTGAAGCCGCCTTTGGCCTGCCCTACCTCGGGCACGCGAATGACGCTACCACAAATACCCTGGCGCCGCTCCTTGCGCCGTCCGAGAACGAGCAATAAGGTTGCAAGCGGTTGCCGCAAGTAGGGCGCTTGCCTCGAAGCGCCCTTTCTTCATTTGTTGTTTTCAGGAGCTATGCGTCGTTATTAATCTTGCGTTCACCAGAGCCGTCAGCGCCACCCGAAGAGGCTCAAATCCGATGAATGGATACGGGCCAACTCAATTGGTTCTTGCCGAAAGCGATGGTTCCGACCCTAGCTATCGTCGCGACCTGCGCCGAGACAATTCTTGGTATTTTGCTGGTGCTGGGATGGCAGACGCGGGCCGCAGCTCTCTTCAGTGGAGTTTTGCTTCTGCTATTTGCGGTCACGATGGCAGCCGCCCTGGGGATCAAGGCACCTTTCGACTCCTCGGTCTTTTCGGCCGCTGGGGGAGCTTTTCTTCTAGCCTGTTGCGCCGAATATCCATTCAGCATAGATCAACTGCGGCGATCTTCGCGTTGAGATCCGTAACGACTCTGGCAGAGGCTCTTTGTGTATTTTTAACGAAAAGAGGGAATAATCCGCTTGGGACACCGCAAGCCGTTTCCAGGGCTATTAGCAGGCGTCAATATAGGCGAAAGACGACTTCGATGCTGATCTGGACGGCAACCGGGCGTCCGTCTTTGAGCGCGGGCTCGAAGCGCCACCTGCTGACAGCTTCCGTGGCTTTTTCATCGAGGCCCATGCCGAGCGAGCGGGCGATGCGCAGGTTCCGAGGATGGCCTTCCGCGTCGATGATCGCCCAGAGCATGACGCTTCCCTGATATTTGGCTTTGCGGGCTTCTTCGGAGTACTCGGGGTCGGGGTCAAAAACCGGGCGTGGGGCGGAGACGCCTCCTCCAACGCGAAAGACCCCGCCTCCAATCCCGCCACCACGGCCGTCACCGACGCCGGGACCGAATCCGACACCAACGCCGCCGCCTTCTCCGCTGCCGATGCCGCCACCGCTGCCCGTTCCGTTGGAGGGCGGGTTCAGGATCGCGGCGATGGGATCGCCGGTCTGACCCAACTGCGGAAGCAGGACTTCGGGAGGCCCGACTACTGTCGGCTCGGCCGGAAGCTTGGGGGATTCGTTTGGAACCACCGCGGGGGGAGTTAGCTGTTCCTCCGAAAAACGCGGAGCGGACCCGCGCGAGGCGGGCAGCTTGTCGTGAGTGCCGCCACCGCCCCCGCCGTGAGTTTCGCCGCGAGCGGCTGGGAGTATGTAATCCACTGTTCCCGACCAGCGACTCGCGATTTGAGTGCGGACCAGCGCACGGTTCTGCACCATCCACCATCCGGATGTGAAAACGACGGCCAAGGCCGCGACATGCAGAGCGAAAGACAGCGCGAGATGCGAGCCGCGAACCGGCAGCATGCTGGGGCTGGTGCTGAACAGTGGCGGTAGGACCGAGTCATGGGTGGTGGGTGATTTGAGATAGGCACGCGTGGGGAGCGCGATGTTCGAGTTGAACGCACGACGGCGGGCGGGAGGCAACGACGCCTGGGCGAGGAGTTCGTCGCGAAGACGCATCCGGAAATCGGGGCGCGGCATGAGGCGGAGCTGAGAAGCCAGGTCAACCATCGAGAGCAGCTGAGGATTCTCACGCGAAAGATGGGGTGTGGAACCAGTGATGAGAGAGCGGATGGCGGCGTCGAGTTGTTCGATTTCGTGGTTAAGCATGGCGACTCCTTATCTGGTTCCTCAAGCTTTCAATGGCGCGAAACTGCAGCTGCTTGATCGCGCCTTCGCTGCGGCCGAGTTCCTGGGCGATCTCGCGGATACTTCGTTGGTCAACGAAACGACTGCGAATTACGTGACGCTGATCTTCGGGCAAACGATCGACCAACTGCGCCAGCAATGCTTGACGTTCGGTCTGATCCGATACAGCGATTGATTCCAACTCCTCTGGCGGGACTTCAACGTGGCCGGCTGCCCGCTGCCAACGCCGCGCGATCAGGTGGGACGCGATGCCGATGAGCCAGGCAGCGAAGCGCGTGCCTCGCCACTCAAATCCAGCGAGGCCGACGAGAGCCTGATGGAAGACCTCGGCGGTGACGTCCTCGGCTTCCTCGCGGTTTGGCACGCGGCGCGCAACGAAGGCATAAACGCGGTCGAAGTTCGCTTCGTAGAGCCCGGTAAAGCAAGACGGATTGCGTTGAGCCGCTTCGATCAGGTCGCGTTCGTCGGCATCGCGCTCAGTAGCTTTCAAAATTTGCATCTCCAGACCGAGAGGGCACGAAAACGAAATTAACGTTTGTCAGCGCCTAAAGGCGCGGAAGATCGAACCACGTTGCGGCACGCCTGAAGGCGTGCCCTGATACGAACGCTACCCCGGCGTAACAAGGGCCTAACCGTCCGCCCGGATACGAAACCCGCCCGGGCCCATACGAAACCGTGCGACTGTCGGCTGGGCTCGTTCCACCTTTTGTTTCTTACTTAACTAATGATGCAAAGTAGATCGAAGGTTACGGCCCGGTGCAGAAAATTTTCCGCATACAGGAATTGGCGCTTCGCCAGTTTTTGGGACAGGCTGCTATCCTTAGCGGCTTAATGCCTGATCTTCCTCCTTCTGCGCTTTCGGATGCCCGCATTCTGGCGGCGTACTGCATTTTCCTCGCGTCCTATGTGGTGTTTGCGCTGGGAAAGTTTCCGGGGCTGAAAATTGACCGCACGGGGGCAGCTATCGTCGGCGCGGTGGGCATGGTGGCATTCCGCATCGTGCGGGCACAAGACGCTCTGCACTACATCGACTTTCAGACGGTGGTGCTGCTGTTTTCGATGATGCTGATCGTCGGGAACCTGCAGCTGGTGGGGTTTTTCGAGTGGAATGCGGAGGCGGTACTGCGCCGGCTGAAGCCTCACCAACTATTGCCGGCGGTGATCTTTACCTGCGGATTATTGTCGGCGTTTTTCGTGAACGACATTGTGTGCCTAGTGATGGTGCCGTTCGTGCTGAGCATCACTAGGCGGATGAAACTGCAGCCTCTTCCCTACCTGCTGGCGGTGGCGACGGCGTCGAATATCGGCAGCGTGTCGACGATCACCGGCAACCCGCAGAATATGCTAATCGGCTCGTTCTCGGGAATTCACTATCGGGATTTCTTGATCCACCTCGGCCCGGTGGCGGTGGTTGGTCTGTTCATCGACTGGGCAGTGCTGCACTGGGTACACATGAGAAGCGTGGGATTTGCGGTGGAAGAAAAGGATACGATCCCTCTGCCCGTTCTGGATCTCTCGAAACTGACGAAGCCGGTGATCGTGGTGGCGATCGTGGTGGGCGGATTTTTCGCGGGTGTGGATCCCGCTCTGATGGCAGCACTGGGAGCGGCGGTCTTGTTGATTACGCGAACGCTGGAGCCGCAGAAGCTTTATAAAGAGGTGGATTGGGGGTTGCTGGTGTTCTTTGTTGGACTGTTTCTGATTGTGGGCGGAGCGGAGAATGCCGGGATCACCGCGAAACTGCTGGAGGTCGCGCACCACTGGAATCTGCAGAACATGGGCGTGTTTGCGCTGACGGTCGCGGGGCTGTGCAACATCGTGAATAACGTGCCGGCGGTGATGTTGCTGAAGTCCCTGGTCCCAGGATTTTCGAATCCGCGTACGGCATGGATGGTGCTGGCGATGGCGTCAACGCTGGCGGGGAATCTGACCATCACCGGGAGCGTGGCGAACATCATCGTGGTGGAGTCGGCGAAGCCGGAGATCGAGATCGGATTTCGCGACTACCTGAAGGCTGGTGTGCCGATCACATTGATGACGTTGCTGGTGGGATGGGCGTGGCTGAATTGGGTGGGGTAGCTGAAAGCGACGAGCGACTAGCCGTTTGATGAGACGGCAATGGGAAAAGCAGATTTCTCCCGGCTCGCTCGGCTGGCGCGTCGAAATGACAAATCAGTTCCAGGCAAAACATTGCTGTCCTAGGAGCGATTCGATGAGGCGAGTCTTTCTTGTAGTGTTGTTTGCGGTCAGCATTAGCAGGATCGAGGCGCAGACGGTACCTTCCTCCAACATCATCAAATACCAGGCGACGCTCAGCAATGTGAAGTACGTCTACGCGTCGGCGGAGCCGGTGGCGCATCTGAAGCCGGGCGACGTACTGGATACGAACACGCTGGATTGCTTTGGCGATGCGATCAAGAAGCCGGGAGACACGCTCAGCATGGCGCCCGGAGATAATCCACTGACCGGGCCTTTTTTTATCGATGGCGCTGAACCGGGAGACACGCTGGCCGTCAAGATTCTGGATCTCGAGGTCAATGGCGATCAAGGTGTGGGGGCGCTTGCTCCGGACTTTGGAGCGCTCAATCGAACGAGTTACACGCCAATGCTGAATCCGCCGCTGCCGGAGAGGATCTGGTTCTATCCGATCGATCACGCCACCAATACGGCGACGTTTCAGGCTCACGATTCGAAGTTCACCGTGAAGATTCCGCTGCACCCGTTTTTTGGATGTATTGGTGTGGCGCCAGCCGGTGGCGAGGCGCGGAGTTCGATAGTTCCGGCGGAGTTTGGTGGCAATATGGATTCGCCGGAAGCAAGCGTTGGGAACACGGTTTATTTTCCGGTGAATGTGAAAGGCGGACTCCTGTATCTCGGCGATGGACACGCGGCCATGGGCGACGGCGAGGTGGCGGGAGCCGCGATTGAAGTGCCGCTTAAGGCGCGAGTGCACGTGGATGTCATCAAAGGGCAGACGATCCATTGGCCGCGGTTTGAGAACGATCAGGCGATCATGACGGTGGGAGCGTACCGCCCGGTGGACGACGCGCTGCGTATCGCGTTCACGGAACTGGTGGGGTGGATTCACGCGGACTATGGATTGTCGGAACTCGACGCGTACGAACTGCTGGGCAAGGTCGCGAAGATCCGGCTGTCGGAGATGGTGGATCCGAATTACGTTGTGGTCGCATCGATCGAAAAAAAGTATCTGCCGGAGAAGAAGAAGTGATCCGCGTTTCGGGTTTCTTGAGAACCCCTGACCTGATTGATGGGTCAGCTGCGCTTGACACCTGTGTTCGCTGAGGCAGAAGCTTAGGAAGCATCCCTGTTTAGAACGAGAGCCGCTCGCAATCCTTGCCCACGTCGGCTGCGCTTTCGTTCCGGAGCCGGATGTTGGGCTCCCGGGCCTGCGCCACACGAACAAACGAACGGACTCAATGGATCCGCACTCCATCTTCGAAAAGCTTGCCAATCCGCAGCTTCCCCCGACGGACTCGACCAAGCGCGATTGGCCCGGAACGCACTCGCCCAGCGCCATTCAGGGTCGCGAAGAGGTGCGATTTCCTGGGGAGGATGGCGGGAAGTCTCTGGCGGAAATTGCCCAGCGGAACCTGGATGCAGCGCTGCAACTGCTGGCTGAGCAAGCCCAATACATCACCGGAGCCACGGGAGCGGCAATCGCGTTGCGCGACCACGAAGAGATGTTTTGCCGCGCCAGCGCGGGACCTTCTGCGCCCGAGGTCGGATCTCGGCTGCAGGTAAATTCGGGTTTGTCGGGTGAGAGCGTGCGTACCCGCGAGACCCTGCGTTGCGACGACGCGGCGACCGATCCGCGGGTGAACCGGGAAAGTTGTGAGGCACTCGGGATCGCGTCGGTAGTGGTCATGCCGCTGGTGCGCGCCAACGAGGTCATCGGCGTATTCGAATTGTTCTCGGACAAAGCCCACGTTTTTGAGACCCGGGACATCACTGCACTGGAGCGCATGGGGAACATGGTCTTCACGGCGCTGGAACACGCGCGGTCAAACGGTGTGGCCGGCGGGCAGCATCCGAGTGGGGCCGGCGATGGGGGTTTGTCTGGCGAGAAGGCCGCCTCTGATGAACATGCAGCGCCGGAGGAGAAACAGGAAGCGACACCTGCTCTTGGTCTAGCAGGTAGCACGGATGCGGGAGCGAATCACGAGGAATCCGTTCTCGAGGTTCCCGAAACGGTTTCGGGAAGCGCCGTTCATGAAAATGCTTTGACTGCCTCAAAATCGGTCGGCGCAACTGAGGTCCCGGCGCTCACAACTCGTTCGCCGATTGAGGAGGAGGACATTCTCGGGGATGTCGCGCAAGCTGAAAGGCCGATTGCAGTTGATCAAAATCGGCCGGATCAAGACGAACGGGGCGTTCGGGGGATAACTTCGAGTGATCACTCGGCTACGTCGATCTTACCTGCAGAACTGTCGGGAGTGGCGACCGAGACCCCGAGCCCAGAATCTTCAGAGCGAACTACGGCAAAAACCAATGGGGCGACATCGGGAGCACCGGTTGAGTCCGGCAGTTTGATTGCAAGTCTAAAAAGGTGCGAGGTTTGCGGTTTCCCGATTTCGGAGAGCCGCCGCGTGTGCATCGACTGCGAAAAGAAGCAGGTGTTAGATCGGGCGGCTCAGCCCGATACCGTCGGATCGGCAACTGGCACTTCGACGTTCCAAGCTCCGAGTAGGCCTCAGAAGACTTCTGAAACGTCGAAGCCTGACGAGGAATTGCAACTTTTCAGGCCCGAGTCCGACGAGGGCTCCTGGCTTTCCAGTCACAAGTACATGATTGTGGCGATGGCAATTGCTATTGTGGCGATCGTCATCATGCTGATCGCCCGGTGAACGCGCCACGTGCAACGGTGTGTCATTTCTTTCACTTTGCACCGCAGGGTTTTTCACAGATGTGCCCGACGAGACACTTTCTAGATGCTTGACAAACAAAGGTGGCGTGCCTAGAGTGCGAATCAGAGTGGATTCCATCGAAGTCAACAGGTGCCCAGGATATGAAGAATGTGTATGAAGTTTTGAGGCAGAAAGAGCTGGAGCTCGCGCGTCTGGAGAAGGAAGTCGAAGCGCTGCGAGTCGTGGCTCCTCTCCTCTCGCCCGAGGACATTAAAGATATCGGAGCGGATGTTCCGAAACCAACACTGGCGACTCAGACCACGCAGCAACCGATCCGCATACCGCAAGCAGCCGTTAATCAGAATCCGCAACCCGCGCGAGCGGCAGGATGGGAAGAAACGGCCAAACGTTGGCCCTAACGACCCCGAATCCAACGACATTTTGAGCGGCCCGAGAATGATCCCGGGCCGTTTTTCATTGTCTGTGGAGTAGTCTTGGCCATGCTGATCTCGCTCGAAACATGCATCTCAAGCACTCACGTCAAGTGTTTGAGCGTGGGCACGATGAAACAAGGGCCGGCGGACATGTCCCTCCGGCATCTACTTGTGCAAGTATTTGCAAAATAACTGTTCCTAGCCTGCTGTCTCAGAGTGATATACTCGCCGGAAACACCCTCTTCAAACGCCACCATTCGTCGCATCTGGCCCGAAAAGATGCAGGGTAGGGATGTCTACTCTTTGCGCGCGAGGGTCGAATGAGCACGGCAGCAACCAGAGCTCCCGAAAGAATTCTGAGCGGTCCGCCGGTCGGTCGCCGAGCAGGAACACGGCGGCTTCTGGCCGTTCCTCTGAGTGTCACAGTTTTGCGCTCAGGTGTGCCTGACGCGGTGCCCGGAAGATCGGTAGATGTATCCGAGGGTGGTATCGGAGCCGTTCTCGCGGGTGAGTTATTTCCTGGAGAGCTGGTTGGGGTTGAGTTTCAACTTCCGAAAGCCGGCCAGGTCCTGGCGAAAGCCCGGGTTTGTTATCAGGACAGACTTCGGTGCGGTCTGCAATTCCTAGCGATCCCCCAGGAACAAAAACAGTGGATTGGGTCGTGGGCGCAGGAAGGACGCGAGGCTGCTGTCCCCGCGCCCAAGATGCAAGGGAATCCTGTCGTCAACAGTCATCACTGGCCGGCGCCACCTGAACCTGTCGGCGGATACGCCGTCAGCAAGCCAATTTCGGCATTGGCTTCCGACCGTCGTTACATCCGGCGCAAAGTTTTAATGCTGCTGATTGCATCGGTCATCGTAGTGGCCGGGATGGGATGGTGGAGGTGGGAAGAAGGCTGGCGCGAGTTGGAGTCAAAGCTGCCGACCCATTCGACCGCGAGCGAGCCGCGAGCGACCGTGCCTAGCGACGTGATGATGCGCTTGCTCATCCATCGCGTTGATCCGGTCACGCCGGACGCGCTGGGATCTTCACGAGCGCGACGACAGGTCGTACTGGACGCTGTCATCGGCAGCGACGGGAACGTGGTAAGCCTGCGACCGCAGACGGGACCGGACGTTCTGGCGCGCGCGGCGATGGATGCGGTGCAGTGGTGGAAGTTCCAGCCTTACGAGCAGAATGGCCAGCGGGTCCAGGTAGCTACTACGCTGATCGTTGATTTCCGATAGAGTCCACGGGCTCCGCGCGGAATTTTGAAGTGCTTCCTTCCGCCAGTCAAGAGAGTCTACTTGGCGGCAGTCCGGTCCTTCCGCAGTCCATCGAGTACGACCACGCTCGAAATCCCGAAACACCCAACGGCCGCCAGCGCGCTGGCCTGTGCCAGTGCAGATGCCAAACCCAGACGATCTGCGAACAAGGGGCCCAGCGCAAATATAATTCCGATTACATTCAGCCATTGGGGAATATGACGTTGGCGAGACGGGTTCCGGCGCAGGCGTACCTGCAAAAGCACAGCGATCAGGCCGATCGCCGACAATACCACCACTGCGACGGGACTGTGAAATGCGTTGTTACTGGAATAAAGCACGACGAGGGCAATCGCAAACAAAAGAAGGCCGGATGCGATCACGGTCCAGCGCCGTGGAAATGAGGGCTCTGTTTCGGGCAATTGCTCTCCTCGAATGGCGCTGTCCATTCTAGCCAGATGCATGTGCAGAAGCGAGCAGGTTCGCAATTGCTGTGCCCGATGTCGCTTTTCAGACCGCGCCCCGGAGCCACTCGGCGGAGCGATGCTCACCATGATTCACGGCGTACAGGACGAGTTCTACCCGCGTGGAAATTCCGAGCTTATCGAAGATACGGAACAGATATTTCTTCCCGGTGTGCTCACTCAGTGCCAACTCATGGGCGATCTGTTTGTTCGGCGGGCCTTCTGCGACCAACGCCACCACCTGTTCTTCACGAGGAGTGAGAAGGCTGTTTCCCTTTGTATTGACGACGCGCAGCGAGGGGACCGGAGGTAACGAGATCGAGCAGGTAGTCGATTTGCTGGGCGCTGGCCCAAATCTGACCGCGGTGAACAACCTGTATACATTTGCAAAGCAAGCGAAACGGCGACTTGCCAAAGCAGAACAGGCCGCGCACT